>ERZ1046740.324-NODE-324-length-41391-cov-5.089559_pt1 | contig 41391 bp, 43 predicted proteins | sample MGYA00383093_ERZ1046740 | MGnify/ENA primary metagenome ERZ1046740 (study PRJEB29581, sample SAMEA5548363) | metagenome | biome: marine; feature: coastal; material: water | depth 25 m | study: Short-term variability in the microbial, nano- and picoplankton... | reverse complement strand
GGCCCCAAGTTCCTCTACCAAATGCGCCACAGCATTGGACAACGTGGGTTGGGTTGCGTTGCAGATGTCGGCTGCTGCACTGAACGAGCCCGTGCGCGCAATCTCTGCAGCAAATTCAAGTTGGCGAAGCTTCACAAGTAATAGCCTTTTTCTATTAATTTTATTTTTATTCTAAATTTCTCTATCAATATAGACAGTTCTAATGTCTGCGGCAACAAAGGAGTCACAAGATGTTCTCGACGACAGCCGCCACACTACCTGTCCTGATCATTGGCCTGATACTCGGGGTATCGGCCCTAAGCCTTGTTGCAAATGAACTCGGCAAACGGGTTGGGTATGGGTGTGTTGGCTGTGGGTATCAAAGTTTTGATTATCGCCGCCCTTTCGCACACCGGCGGCAAGGCTCTTGCCGAGGCAGGATCTGCAACCCGCAAAGCGCTCGATCGTTGGCTGCCTGATCTCAGCGCAGAGCCTGACAAAGTTCAAGCCACCCCCGCAGCGCTGGGCGCGCACCTGGCGTGCCCTGCCCAAGACCCCGCGTGATCCGCGTGGAAACCCGTCCACCTCCGAAAAAATTGCTCTTGGCCGGGCGTTGTTCTTTGACACCAATCTGTCGATCGACAGAACGCTGTCCTGCGGGTCCTGTCACATTCTCAAAGATGGCGGAGATGACAATGCACGCTACTCAACAGGCTTTAAGGGACAGCAAGGAAACCGGAATGCGCCGACCGTTTTGAATGCCGCATTTCTTGCGCGCTTGTTCTGGGATGGTCGAGCATCTTCGCTGGAACGCCAAGCAGAAGGGCCATTTATCAATCCCGTAGAGATGGCGATGCCCTCGCTTGAAGCCGTTGTAGAACGGGTGAAAGAAACGCCCAGCTATCACACGGCATTCGCAGAAGCCTTTCCTGAAAGCGCACCCATCAATATCCGCAACATCACACGCGCGATTGGTGCGTTTGAGCGCACGCTTGTCACCTCTGACACACCCTATGACCGTTTTGTGCGCGGTGATACCGCGGCCATGTCTGATGCCGCCCTGCGCGGCATGGCCATTTTTGATGCGGTTGGGTGTCGGTCCTGCCATATCGATCCGGTTTTTTCAGCGGCAGGCACCATAAAGCCTTTGGGGGTCTACCGCGCCTTTCCAGTACACCAGTCGGACAACCCGTTTTTGGACAAGTATGACCTTTTGATTGACAGCGCGCCGGCACGATATCGCGTGCCATCTTTGCGCAATGTGGAATTGACTGCCCCATATTTCCACAACGGATCAGTGACCGATCTTGAAGAGGCAATCCGTGTGATGGCGGTCTCGCAATTGGACCGGACCCTAAGCGACGATCCCGTGGAAGATATTCGCATTGTGTCCAGTGCGGTGGAGGACACCACGCCCGGCCGCAAGCTTTTCATGATGCGCGATCGCGCTCTGAGCAATGCCGAAATTTCTGACATTGCCGCCTTTTTGGGATCCCTAACGGCGTCAACATTACCCAACTAAGAGCCCCCTGGCTGTATTGCGTCGGGTCCCAACGCGCCGCTTTGTGGCGCGTTGGTGAGGTGTGTCTTGACGTCGAGGCATTAAATAGATTTTCCAAATGAATAGCAGGCATTGTTATAATTTCTCTATCTAGCACCAAAGAAATATCCTGACGTTGCTTCAATCAAGAAGCCTCACAAGGAGATACGCCATGAGGGTGCTTTCAAAACTCGCCTCAATCACTGCGCTGACCACAGCGCTGACTTTCACTTCACTCACAGGTGCTGCCATGGCCGATGATGCCGCCAAATTCATGCCCAATCACGCAACAACCGCCTTGCTAATCACAGATCCGCAAAACGACTTTATGTCAGAGACTGGCAAAGGATGGGGTCTCGTGGGTGAGAATGTCACGCGCCTTGGGACCAACGCGCATATCGAAACTTTGATGGCCACAGCAAAATCCGCTGACGTGCAGGTCTTTGTCAGCCCGCATGGCTATTTTGAACACGACGACCATTGGCACGACCGCGGCCCGACCCAAGCGCTGATGAACCAAGTTGGCATGCTCAAGGTCGATGGCCCCACAAGCTATAACGACTTTGAAGGGTCCGGCGCAGATTTCTACGCCCCGCTGAAGGCGATGATCCTTGATGGGGACACTGTGATCACCACGCCTCACAAAATTTATGGACCCGATTCAAATGACCTTGCTTTGCAACTGCGCAAGCGTGGCATTCAGACCGTGATTTTGGGCGGATTTGTGGCCAACCTTTGCGTGGACAGCCACATGCGCGAATTGATCGAGCAAGGCTTTAACGTGATCGTCGTCAACGACGCTGTCGGCGTGCCGGGTGAAGACGCCTACAATGCTGCCATGCTGAACGCTGGCATGATCGCCAACGCGGTTTGGAGCACAGAGGAAGCTGTCGCGTTCCTCAAGTGAGGCATCTTCGAAGGCGGAAAGAGGGTATTCTCTTTCCGCCTTTGTCTTGTTGCGGGTGGCCCAGCGCAGTACAACACGGCCATCACAGCCCTTAATGCGCCGGAGCCCGTCAAATGGATATCGACAAGCAAACCCAGATCGAAATCGAAGCCGCCGCCTTTCGCACCTTGCGCGAGCACCTGATGGAAAAGCGCACGGATGTGCAAAACATCGACATGATGAATTTGGCCGGATTTTGCCGCAACTGCCTGTCACGCTGGTATCAAGAGGCCGCCAACGAACGCGGCATCGAGATGGATAAGAATACCGCCCGCGAGATTTACTACGGCATGACCATGGACGAATGGAAAGCCACCTATCAAACCGACGCCAGCCCTGAAAAACAGGCCGAATTTAAGGTCGCGTTTGCTGAGAACGTGGGCGGAGAAAAAGGTTAAAGATCTGAGGTAAAGGCGGCTTGGCGAATTTTACTGCCGGTTCTCCCTAAGTAATAAGGGCTGGTCCGTGTCCAAGACAAATCTAGGTTACGTTTATGCACGTTTCCATACTATTTTTTGGAAACCGCAATAGGAGACTTTCTGTATGGATAACCTGAGGTCACGACTAACGGCCTAGACTTGCCTTGGAATGCTTGTCTTTGGTGGCATGGCAACTGCCGAGGTCACGAAGGAATAGTTGGATGCCATATCCACACCGGACACGGTCGAAACATCTATTGGCACGTTGAAGTTCATCGATGGCGCCCCGCACCCGGAAACCTCGAAACTTGTTTATGAATATCTTGACCGGGCACGTGGTGTTGACGCGTTCTTGAAGGGAATACCGGCGGCATCGGTCTACATGCTGAATGAGGGGGTCAAGCCGGTTGGCACGGTCGAGGCGCACCAGGTTGGTATCTTTGACAAGCTGATGGTTTTCAATTCGCTGTTTCTCACCGGCAACAGCTCGGCAATATATGTGTTTCCAAACCTTGAGTTGGACCGGGATGGTCCCACGGTCGTAGAAGACCTTGCTGGCGATTTGGGTGCTTTTAATGACACCTATTTCTGATATATCGCAGATGTTGACCCCGCGGGTGCGGACGAGGGGAAAGGGGGGAAAGTGCCTGGTCCTTCCTCCGGGATATTAGGGCGCAGTACCAGATGGCTATTTCGTCATTCAATCTCCAAGCTACACCGTGTGGACATTCATGCGCATGTCTGTCGCTGACGGTCTGGAAGCGGCGTACAAGAATGTGCAAGACAACCTACGTTTTTATCCGCTTAGCACAGCTGGCAGCTCGCCTGAACTGGAAATGGTGAGCCTTTCTGGTCAGTCGTTCAATACAGTTCACGCCAATGATTTCCACTTTTATGAAGAGCTGAACGCCGTCGTGCAGCGCGAGCCTGCTGCCTTTTTCCCGCGCGAAACCCGAGGTCTCTGGGCCTCGATTGGTATTGAGAAAGGCAAACCCTTTGAGCCGGATGCGCGGGTTACTTTCCACTATCCCCACACAGCCGTAACGCCTGCAATGGAAAAACCACGACCCGGTGTTGGTTCGGATTATCGGATAGCTTATCTAGACGAGGCAGGTGAGCCGTTCGATGGATCAAAGATCTACAAAGTGACGATGCCCGCCAATCCACCGTTAGAAGACTTCTGGACGTTCACTCTCTACGACACCCAGACTCGCTCAATGCTGCAAACGGACCAACCGCAGCCCTCAATCGACAGCATCCAAAACGATCCCACAATGAACGGTGACAGCTCTAGTGAAGTCTACTTTGCCCCGGCGGCACCAGAAGGTTGGGAAGGCAATTGGGTTCAGACAATCCCCGGCAAGAGCTGGTTCACAATTCTTCGTATGTATTGGCCAAAAGAAGAATAGCTCAACGGTGATTACATTCCTGGTGAAATCACATTGGTTGAATAATCCGGATACGGGGCCTGCAATTGCGGGCCCCATTCATTGCCGAAAAGCTTTCAACAATTCACGTCTGAGACTTTGGGTTATACCTGACCATGCTCAGATCGCGGCCTTAAGGCTTTCTTCCAAATAAATCTCGCGCAGGCGTTTGGCGATTGGGCCCGGTGTGCCATCCCCCAATTGTGTGCCGTCAATCTCAACCACGGGCATCACAAAGGCGCTGGCAGAAGTGGTAAACGCTTCGTTTGCCTCTTTGGCCTCAACAATTGTAAACAACCGCTCTTCGACTTCCATCTGGGCTTCTTGGGCCATGCGCAAAACGGCTTTTCGGGTGATGCCATGCAGGATGTCATTGGACAACGGGCGGGTCACGATCTTACCGTTTTTGACGAAATAGGCGTTGTTTGATGTGCCTTCGGTCACATAGCCATCCTCAACCAACCACGCGTCATCAGCGCCAGCCTTTTTGGCCATCATCTTGCCCATGGAAGGGTACAGGAGTTGCACAGTTTTGATGTCGCGGCGTCCCCAACGGATGTCTTCGATCGAAATGATCTTGGCACCTTTTTTGGCAGCGGGGCTATCGGCAAGGCCGGGCTTGTTCTGGGTAAAGAGCACGATGGTCGGCTTGGTATCAGCTGACGGAAACACAAAGTCGCGATCCCCATCCGAGCCACGTGTCACCTGGAGATAGATCAGACCTTCGACAATATTGTTTTCTTCAACCAACTTTCGATGGATCGCAAGCAGGTCCTCTTTATTGCAAGGCTCAGCCATATCCAATTCACCCAGCGACCGTTTCAACCGCACAGCATGACCTTCAAAGTCGATCAGCTTGCCTTCCAGCACGCTGGTCACTTCGTAAACGGCATCGGCCATCAGGAAACCACGGTCAAAGATGGAAACCTTAGCTTCGGTCTCCGGCAGGTATTCGCCATTTACATAAACAGTGCGGGTCATGTGTGTCTCCTTAGCCCCAGAGATCCGCTGTAGGCGGGTGAATTCCGGCATCATCAAAATTCAAAGGTTGTTTGCGGTCTTCGGCCAACAGAAGCGGCCCGTCAAGGTCTGTCATCATGGCACCCTGTGCCAACAAGGTTGCTGGTGCCATCGCAAGCGACGAACCGACCATGCAGCCTACCATCACTTTGTAGCCCTCTGTCAGCGCCGCTTTGCGCAACTCCAGTGCTTCGGTCAGGCCACCTGTTTTGTCGAGTTTGATATTCACGACATCATATTTGCCTTTGAGATTCGGCAGGCTGGCGCGGTCATGACAACTCTCATCTGCGCATACTGGCACCGGGCGCTCCATACCGATCAGGGCGTCATCTTCGCCTGCTGGTAGCGGCTGTTCGACCAACGCGACACCCAACCGCACCAGATGCGGTGCAAGATCGGCGTAAACTTCGGCACTCCAGCCTTCATTGGCATCGATAATGATGGTCGACTTGGGCGCACCTGCACGCACGGCATCAAGACGAGGCATGTCGTCAGGTGTTCCAAGTTTGATCTTTAACAAAGGGCGAAAAGCGTTCTTCTCAGCCTGGGCTTGCATATTCTCAGGCGTATCAAGCGACAATGTATAAGCGGTAATTTCGGGTCCTGGAGCGGGCAACCCGGCCAGTTCCCACGCACGCTTGCCCGCTTTTTTGGCCTCAAGGTCCCACAGGGCACAATCCAAAGCATTCCGCGCCGCGCCCGCGGGTAGCGTGTACAATCCGGCTCGTGTGACCGGACCTTTGACGCCTTCAATCAAGTCAGTGACATTTTCAAGTGTCTCGCCGTACCGCGCATAAGGCACGCATTCGCCCCATCCGGTGACACCATTTTCGGTCACACGCACAGTGAGCACTTTGGCCTCGGTTCGTGAGCCGCGTGAGATCGTAAAGACCTGCGCCAGCTTGAACACATCATGCGTGACTGAGATTTCCATGACCCGCCCTTTCACGTTGGCAAAAATACTTCCGCCGGAGGCATCCTAAAAACGCCTCCGTGCACATTTCTCTCAGACTACAGAGCCGCTAGCGCGTCAACCAACTTACCCGCGCCAAAGCGGTAAGGATCTGTGGCGGGCAATCCCATGCTTTCCTCTAGCCCGGCGAGATAGGATTTTGCGTCGGCCTCGGCCATATGCTGTGTGTTCACCGAAATTCCAATAACCTGAACATCTGGATTGGCCACTTTGGCCAATGTCAGAGCCACATCGCGCAACTCTTCCAATGATGGCTGCGTATAGCTTGGCAGGCCGCGCATGTGCTCGCGGGTGGGTTCGTGACTTAGAACCAGAGCATCGGGTTGACCGCCATGGATCAAAGCCATTGTGACACCCGAGTAGGAGACGTGAAACAACGAGCCTTGGCCTTCGATGTGGTCCCAGTGATCGTCATCATTGTCTGGGGTCAGCCATTCAACCGATCCCGCCATGAAATCTGCAACCACCGCATCCAAAGGCACGCCATCACCCGTGACCAAAATACCGGTTTGTCCTGTGGCCCGGAACGTCGACTTTAGGCCGCGTTCGCGCATTTCTGCATCCATCGCCAGCGCCGTATACATCTTACCCACGGAACAATCAGTGCCCACAGCCAAGCAACGTTTGCCTTTACGCTTGATGCCATTTGCGATCGGGTAGTCGACCTCGGGGACCCGCACGTCATGCAGGCTGCGCCCACAGGCTTCGGCCACAGCAACAAGGTCTGCCTCGTAACTCAGCAAATTGTGCAGACCCGATGCCAGATCAAAGCCCTCTTCCAGCGCCATCACCAGAACTTTTTTCCACTCTTGTGAAATGATGCCGCCTCGGTTGGCCACACCAATCACCAATGTCTTGGCGCCCGCGTTTTTGGCATCTTCCAAAGTCATGTCCGTCAGGCCCAGATCAGCTTTACAATCGTCCATTCGGAACTGGCCAATGGCATTCTCAGGACGCCAATCCTTGATACCTTGGGCCACTTTCACAGCCAGTTGGTCGGGTGCATCCCCCAAGAACAACAGATACGGTGTTTCAATCATCGACATGCGCGTCGCCCCTATTTCTAAAAAGCAGTCAGCGCAGTTTCCTCGATTTTTATTGGGATATTCTTGTGAAGCTGCGTGCAATCATCAGGCGTGTAGAATATTCTTGCGTAAAAGTCGGATTTATCATGGAATTCTTTGGTTATATACCATGAATTCATCGTTTCCTGCCAATAGCTCAGGAATCATGCCCTTTCTTCTGCATTGCAGAATGACTCATGCCGCGCATGCAAAGAATTTGCTTGCGCACCAGCGCGCAATTTAATACCGCTTTGACCAATTCTGACGCAACATCCTTACCGAAAGGCCCAACCGCAATGAGCTTCCGTATCCAGCCCGCCGCCCCTGCCCGCCCAAACCGCTGCCAGCTATTTGGACCCGGCTCGCGCACCGAATTATTCGAAAAGATGGCCAAGTCAGCCGCTGACGTTATCAATCTGGATCTCGAAGACAGTGTTGCCCCCGGTGATAAAGACAATGCCCGCAAAAACATCATTCAGGCGACCCACGACATCGATTGGGGCAACAAGACCCTTTCCGTACGCATCAACGGCCTAGACACAGAGCATTGGTACAAAGATGTCGTTGAGCTGCTAGAGAACGCTTCGGACCGCCTGGACCTCATCATGTTGCCGATGGCCGGTTGCGCCGAAGACGTTTATGCGCTTGAGGCATTGGTGGCTGCTGTTGAAAAAGCCAAAGGCCGCAAGAAGCCTGTGGGCTTTGAGGCGATCATCGAAACCGCCGCTGGCATTGCGCATGTTGAAGAGATCGCCGCAGCCAGCCCACGTATGCAGGCCATCAGCCTTGGCTATGCCGACTTTGCGGCTTCGATGGGTATGCAAACCACTGGTATCGGTGGCACGCAGGCCAACTATTACATGCTGAACGAAGGCGAGAAGCACTACACCAACCCATGGCACTGGGCGCAAACGGCGATTGTTGCAGCATGTCGTACACATGGCGTTTTGCCGGTCGATGGACCATTTGGTGACTTTTCTGATGACGACGCCTTTGTCGCGCAAGCTCGTCGTTCGGCGACTTTGGGTATGGTTGGCAAATGGGCAATTCACCCCAAGCAAGTGAAATTGGCCAACGAAGTCTTTACCCCTTCAGCCGAAGCCGTGGCAGAAGCGCGCGAAATTTTGGCTGAGATGGAAAAAGCCAATGCTGCTGGACAGGGCGCCGTCACTTACAAAGGCAAGCTAATCGATCAGGCGTCGATGAAGCAGGCGGAAGTGATCGTAAAGCAGGCCGAATTGGCTGCGAACGGCTAATCCATAATGTTTTGATGCTGAAAAGGGCAGGGCCATTGGCTCTGCCCTTTTCCTTTGCCATAACACCGCCATGACAAAAATAACCTTGCTCCACACCTCGGACGCGCACGTCCCGACATTCAAAGCCTTACAGGATCGCTTGGCGCCAGAGGCAATTCTGGTCCAGATTGTGCGCAAAGACTGGTTGAAACAGGCACAGAAGCACGGGGTGCCTGACAAGTTGCGTCGCGACATTGCCGCGACAGTGGACGCCGCTGAAGGCACGGTGATTTGCACCTGTACGACCATCGGTGCGGCCGCCGCCAAGGCAGGCGCCATTCGCGTTGATGCCCCTATGATGGACCAAGCCGCGCGCATCGGTGGGCCTGTGTTGATGGTTTATGCGCTGAAAAGCACAGAAACACCTTCGACTGAATTGCTAGAAGCCGCCTTTCACGCACAAGGCAAAGACGCAGAAATTCGCGCCTTGTTTTGTGGTGAATTCTGGCCCCTATTTGAAGCGGGTGAACACGAGGCTTTTGCGGCCTGCATTGCCGGGGCTGTGCGTCATGCTTTGACTGAAGAACCAGCCGCTTGCGTGGCCCTGGCGCAGGCCAGCATGGCCGGAGCAGCTGTGCTTTTGAGTGAACTGGACATACCTGTTCTGACTTCGCCAAAACAAGCAATGTTGACGGTGTTGGACAAAACCTAAGGTTCGGACAGGGGGCCGTACATTACACGTACGGTCACCACATGCAGCACCAATCCCAACAACCAGAAGATGGCCACCCAATGCACCCATATTGGCCCGCCTGTCGCAAAATAATTCACGCCAACGAGTACAGGCATCACCAAAGCAAAAACCCATACATGCAAATACAAACCCCTGATGTTTGCTGCGCGCTCATCCTTGGTCGCGTGGATCACCGAGTTGTCTTCATGCAAAGACTCCACATCCGTTTCAAAAGCAGCCGCGAGGCTTTTCTGAGTTTCCAGTCCGGGTTTGTTACCGGTTTCAATACGTTGGATAGTGCGGGTGCTTAGTCCTGACGCGGCAGCCAAGTCTTCTTGCGACCAACCACGTGCGAGCCTGTGTCTTTTAACTGACATTGAAAATCCCGTGCTTTCTATTTGCGGAGACATTTCTACAGGCCTTTGAAATTTGGAACACGACAGTCATCAGACAGGAAGACGACATTGCGATGACTCTAGCCTGTTGTGGCGGGCACAGACCAGTCGAGATGGTTAGGCCCGCTCGTCCTTCGGGGATCCCATCACGACATAAGACGTGATGGCGTGTACTTGCGGCAGCGTGCCGAGAACTTCGGTGTGAAACTCTTTGTACGCCTCTAAAGATGCTGCTTCGATGCGCAACAGGTACTCTACTGCGCCGGTGATGTTATGGCACTCCCGCACTTCAGGCGCGCGTGAAATTGCCTTCTCGAATGCCTCTTGCGAAGCTTTGGTGTGTGAGTTTAGGCCGACGGTCACGTAGGCCACAAACCCGCCGCCCAAAGCATTGCGATCCAGAACGGCACGATATCCCTTGATGATGCCAATCCGTTCAAGTTCCTGAACTCGGCGCAAGCAAGCTGAGGGTGACAGGCCCACGCGATCTGCCAGCTCAAGGTTGCTGACCCGTCCATCACGAGAAAGTTCTTGCAATATTCGGTCGTTTATTTGGTCAATCTTCGTCATTAGGTGCAAATTTAGAAGATATATGAGTAAGAACGCAATCTAGCATCACCAAAAATGCTACATTATTGCGTCATGACGTATGAAATACTCTCGGCGCTGGCCGCCTTTGCCTTTGTCTCGTCTATCACGCCGGGGCCAAACAATCTGATGCTGATGGCGTCAGGAGCCAATTTCGGATTTCGCCGCACGATACCTCATATGCTGGGCATTGGAATTGGGTTCACGATCATGGTTGTTTTGGTTGGTGTCGGCCTGATGCAGGTATTTGACCGACTGCCTGTGACCTATCTGATCCTTAAGGTTTTCAGCGTGGCTTATTTGCTGTGGTTAGCGTGGAAGATTGGCAATGCTGGCGCACCAGCAGGTGCAGAGCAGGTCGGCACGCCGATGACCTTTGTGCAAGCAGCGCTGTTTCAATGGGTCAATCCAAAAGCGTGGACAATGGCCCTGACCGCGATCACGCTTTATGCGCCTGACCGTTCACTTATGACTATTTTGATGGTGGCTTGCGTATTCGGAGCGATCAACCTGCCCAGTGTCAGTACATGGACCCTTTTGGGACAACAGATGCGCCGCCTGCTCAAACGGCCAGGGCTTTTGATCGCCTTCAACTGGACTATGGCTGCCTTATTGGTGGCGTCGCTTTACCCGGTGCTTGTCACAGGCTGACACCCTCTTGGCAAAGTTCTCTGATCCGCGCATTATTGCAATTGCCGTCCGCCACGGTCATATAACAAATCGCAGAACTGCTCCGGAGAGAGACATGACCAACTACCTCGATTTTGAAAAACCTTTGGCCGAAATTGAAGGCAAAGCCGAAGAATTGCGTGCTTTGGCGCGCCAGAACGAGGAAATGGATATCTCTGACGAGACAGCGGCGCTGGATCGTAAGGCGTCGGCGATGCTGGAGGATCTATACAAGGACTTGACGCCTTGGCGGAAATGCCAAGTAGCGCGCCACCCCGAGCGCCCCCATTGCAAAGATTATATCGAAGCGCTGTTTACGGAATACACGCCCCTTGCAGGCGATCGTAACTTTGCCGATGACCACGCGATTATGGGTGGTTTGGCCCGCTTTAACGACACGCCGGTGATGGTGATTGGCCATGAAAAGGGCAACGACACGAAATCCCGCATTGATCGCAATTTCGGCATGGCGCGCCCTGAAGGGTATCGCAAGGCGATCCGCCTTATGGAAATGGCGGACAAGTTTGGCCTGCCTGTTGTCACTTTGGTCGACACCCCCGGTGCATATCCCGGCAAAGGTGCAGAAGAACGCGGCCAATCCGAGGCGATTGCACGCTCGACTGAAAAGTGCCTGCAAATCGGCGTGCCTTTGATTTCCGTTATCATTGGTGAAGGCGGCTCTGGCGGCGCCGTGGCCTTTGCAACGGCTGACCGGGTCGCGATGCTGGAACATTCAATCTATTCGGTGATCACACCAGAAGGCTGCGCATCGATCCTATGGAAAGATTCGGAAAAAATGCGCGAAGCAGCCGAAGCCATGCGCCTGACCGCAAAAGATCTTTCGAAACTTGGTGTGACCGATATGATCATCGATGAGCCCAAAGGTGGTGCGCATCGCAACTCTGATGCCACCGTTAAGGCCGTCGGCAAAGCGATTACTAAAATGCTGAAAGAAATGAGTGATAAGAGCCCTGAGCAACTGATTTCGGCACGCCGTCAGAAGTTTCTGAAAATGGGCGCAAAGGGTCTTGCGGCCTGATCGCTTTAACGCGCCAGCATCCGCAGACCTTGTGTCACGTCGGATCGAACCGCGAGCCGCAAGCCCGGTTCATCCCCGGCCTTTAACGCTGCAATTATCAAGCGATGGTAGTGCGGCGGCTCGCTTTTGCGCAGACGGCCATATAGCGCGCGCATGGTTGGGCCTAGCTGCAGCCAGACAGTTTCTGCCATGGCCAGCATCGCGGGAGCCTGAGCTCGCAAATACAAAGTGCGGTGAAATTCCAAATTTGTGCGGATGTAGGACACAGCATCACGATTCTCGACCGCTTGCGTGACATTGCCATTGATCGCCTGAAGCCGGTCAATCAGCGCCATGTGTGCTCGTGGTAAAGCGCGGCTGGCCAATTCGACCTCTAGCAACGCCCTGAGGGCCGCAAGCTCTTCGATTCGCTCACTTGTTAATTCGGGCGTTGAAACGCGACCCGAGTTGGATAAAAACAACGCGCCTTCTGCAACCAATCGCCGAACAGATTCGCGCGCTGGAGTCATGGAAACCTCAAATTCCTTACCAATGCCGCGAAGCGTTAACGCCTGCCCAGGTGCGACCTCGCCATGCATAATGCGAGTCCGAAGGCTTCGGTAAACCCGATCATGGGCGGAACTGGAGTGATCTTGGGGGCGATTTTGAGAAAGCATGTGTTATTTGTGATCACAAACCCATCAGCGGTCAATCACCAAAGCGATACCGATGCAAAATCTCTCCGCTTTCCTTGAGCCAGAGACGCTGTTCCCGGTAAGGGCCGTGAATGTCCTCGACCAACGACCAAAAATCAGCGGAATGGTTCATCTCGACCAGATGGGCCGCTTCATGAGCGGCCACATATTCCAGCACAGCAGCCGGAGCCATCACTAAACGCCAACTGTACATCAACGCCCCAGCTGATGAGCACGACCCCCAGCGCGAACGCGTGTCCCGTATCGTGATCCGGGTGTATTGACGACCCAGACGTGCGGCGTACCGGTCAGATGCGGCGACAAGCCTCTCGCGGGCTATTTGCTTTAGGAATCCCTGCACACGAGCAGCGGCCCGGTCTGGAACCCCAGGTACACACAGATCACCGTCGTTTACGCGGACGGATCGGCCAGAGCCCATACTGACCCGCAAAAGACGGCCCTCAACAAGAACATCGGCACCTTCTTCGACCCTGATGTGGTCAGGACGTTGGGCCATTTGTTCGCGAATCCAAGTCTCTTTCTGGCGAACAAAATCCAACCCTTCCCGTTCGGGCACCCCAACAGGGAGCGTCAAGGAAACGCGACCATCCAATCTCGATACCCGAAGGCTAATCCGGCGCGCACGGGACGACCGGCGCAGAATAACCGGAATCGACGGGTTCCCGGGAAGGAAATGTTGCGTCATACACGCTCCTGACTGTGATAAGGCGTTATACCCTTTGACACGCCGCAAGTCTTATGGCAGTTGGCCCGAACCGTCGACAAGACTAGAAAAGAATTTGAAGGGGATTTCTAATGCCCAAGGAAGAATGGGGCGTCAAGCGCATGTGCCCAACCACTGGCAAGCGTTTCTACGACCTGAACAAGAATCCGATCGTCAGCCCGTACACCGGGGAAGCGGTTGAAATTGAAAACGGCCGGAGCCGTATGATCGCCGCTGACGAAGAAGATGCAGTGACAGCGAAAGCGAAAGCTGCTGAAGCGGGCAGCGACGACGTTCTGGACGATGATGATACAGTTGATCTGGAACTCGAGGACGATGTTCTAGATGACGACGAAGACGAAAACGTTTCGTTGGAAGAAATCGCTGACGTCCCTGCGGACGACGACGATAATTAATCTTTTCCGGGGCTGGATTTTTCACTTGATCCCGCCCCGGCAAGCGCCTAGATAGGCGCGCACAAGCAGCGATGCTTGTTGGTTTGGGGCCTTAGCTCAGCTGGGAGAGCGCTTCGCTGGCAGCGAAGAGGTCAGGAGTTCGATCCTCCTAGGCTCCACCAAATCACCCACAACGTGTTGGTTTACTTGAATACCCCTGATTATAAGGGCTATCTAATCCGTGGTGTTACAGTGAGGTGTTACAGTGAAGGCTCTGGAAAAGATGCCCGGACACCCCCGTTTGTACCGCCGAGGAGCGGTCTATTATCACCGCGCGACCATCCCCAAGGACATTGCCGACACGTAGCCGACGCAATTAAGTCAGGCGCGGAGCTAGACCCGATGACAGTCTGGAAGCGAGGCGACGATGACTTTGTTGTCGTGGACGGACACCACAGACACGCCGCATACTCCAAATGCGAACATACCAAGACCATCCCAGTCCTTGTACATGAATGCGACGAAGCTGACGCAGTGGTTTTAGCTCTCAGTGAAAACACCAAGACCAAACTGCCGATGACGAAGACGGAACGCGACAATGCTGCTTGGCGGCTGGTCTGCTCTGGTCATGGCTTATCCAAAGCACGAACTGTCGAGGTCACAGGGGTCAGTAGCGGAACAGTTGGTAAGATGAGGCGAACACGCAGGGCGTTGGAGGAGAAAGACCTCATTTTGCCTGATACATGGTGGGCGGCGATGCGCGAACTTAAGGAGTTGGACCAGCCGGATTGGACGGATGACTTGAAGGAACAAATGATCGAAGCAAGGGCGAAGGCGCTTGATGACAAGATCGGCAAGGACATCGGGCGCATAGGAAATATCCAGTGGGAAGCACTGGCGCGTGTCCTTGATCGACGCCTCACGACGATGACGTTGAGTTATCTGGTTGATGAGCTGAAGGATACCGAAGCTGACGAAGAGGACGAAGATTTCCCGTACTGAGACGCGCTGGTTTACGGCACAGAAATCTGAGCGGGTTATCATATACTGTACGGATAGCGTCTCTCCCCCACACGGGGGCGGAGGGTGGTGGGGTGCCTACGAAAAGGTAAGGAGAGCGCGGCTAATAACTACGCCCTCCCACACTGGCGCTGAGGCGCTGTGCGACGGTGTCAGCAGAGGGGTGCGGGGCCATGGGTCAAGTACCCTGAGCTGACGCGGACTATCAGATCGGAAGCTGAAGAACTCTCTCGGAATGCTCGAGGGGGTTACAGAGGACTGGCCAAATTGGGTCAATAAACGAACAGTTCTCCCGGCAGTTAAATAGCTGTCGGGGGTACTACGAATACTTGACACCATTACCAAGAAAGCCCCATGTCTTGCAGGGATAACTCTTATGGTTTGCTATGGTATTTGGGTCGAATATCTGAGCGCCTAATTCATATGCGCGGGAGCAGCGTTATCCACAGAAATTTGACACTACAATTGACTTGCTAGCGAATTAGCTCACAGCATTTTCAATTTTCTTGCAGATAGTTCCATGAGACATACCCCTTGAGTGAGCGGGCGCGTTTCAATGATACTTTGCACCATGCAGTGCTCCCAATCTGGTCACAGTCATGTATTCGCAAGATCGTACCGTTAGGAAGACCTGCAATAACCTCGTACCCAGTTCCGGGGCCTTCGCGCATTTTCAACATGTCACCGTCTTCTACTCCGACGACTTCGTAGTATCCAACCGGGTTAGCCTTGGCTGGTTGAGCGCTGGGAACTGTCCCCAGAACAACTGCAACAAAGGCCGAATACATGGTTCTGCGCATTGCTCTCTCCTGCTTTGTAACCCAAGTATGAATTTTGCCGTCAATGCAGCCAGCCTTACATTAGCTTTGTCAGAAGTCCACGGATACAGAGACCTGCCGCAACCCCAATGACTGCACCACATGCATCAGCATAGAAGTCTGCGAGTTCCCGTTCGCGCCCGACGTAAGGTTGGACAATCTCGATCAGCCCACCAAACGCTATGGCTCCGGGAAAGACCAGTATGAGGGTTCTTGGGTATAAAGCGGCGCAAGGGAGAGTGAGCGCAACAAAGGCCAAAACGTGGTACATCTTATCTGACCCCGGCAACCCTTGTGCAATCACCATCGGCGTTAGCGTTGTATACGCGATTATCATCGCAAAAAGTGTGGTTGCGATCAGAGCGATCTTGTGGCGAATTGGTCGCCCAGAAGGGCTCAGAAGGATATTCTTAATGGAAGTCATGACCCGTTTTCATTTCTGCTGAGCATTCCAGTACAATATCCACTTAAATATCTGATATACAAAGGTAAATATCCACAGTTTTCCATATCAATAGATTGCCGATACCTTACACGCTTTCAGTCATCTGCAATCCGTGGCTTTGTTAGACTTTATGGTTCGTCCGGTATGGCCTTAGGTGGTCCGACGGGTCCTTGCGAGGCCTCCTGTGCGGCCCCGGCAACGGCGGCGCGTTGGTCTTCTGTAAGGTGATCGCCACCCTCAATCGCGACTTTGACGTTGCGCTCGGCCATACGAATGCCGTTGGCGTCAAATGCATCGCGCACCTTCTGATAGGCATCACGCCGGACCAACCATTGTTCGCCGGGTTTGGTCATGAATTTCACGCCCACAACCATGTTGAATTCCTCCATGCGCCGCACGCCTTGGGATTTCAATGTGCTCAGGATGGACGCTCCGTAGTGCTCGTTCGCGGCCAGTTCAGCCCCCACATTTTTCACCAGCTTTTTGACCAGCTGCAAATCGGTTTCAAACGGCACTCGGAACTCCAGCTTCATGATCACCCAGTCACGACTGTGGTTCGTGAGGCTTTTCAATTCGCCGTATGGAACAGTGTGCACTTTGCCGCGGTGATGGCGAATACGCATGGAACGCACGGAAATGCTCTCGACTGTGCCCATAAGATCACCGACTTCGATATACTCGCCCAACCGGAAGGCATCATCGATCAGGAAGAAAATACCAGCGACAATATCACGGACCAATGATTGTGTGCCAAACCCGATGGCGATGCCCATGACACCCGCACCCGCAAGAATTGGGGCTATGTTCATACCAGCGGCACTCAGGACGCTGAGGAAAACCATAATAAGCAGCGTCACCATCAAAATTGTGCGCAACAAGGGCAGCAACGTGATCATCCGTGCCTCGGGTCCCGGGGCCTGCCCGTCCACGGGTGGCTCATAGTCGGCCAGTCGTTTGTCGATGACGGTCTTGGCCCAAGTCCAAACCAGATCAGCCAACAACAGTGCTACGATACTGTCGACCAGCACTTCTAGAACACGCCCCAGAACACTTCGGTCTGCAGACAGATCAAAGATGTTCACACCCCATGTGGTGGACAGCAAAAACACGACTGCCATCACAAATACGAACCGCGCCGCCCTTTGCACAATCGGGCGCGCCGTTGTGTATGGATCGACAAATTCTGGAACGTCGGGCTGAGGTTCGCCTTCCAATACCTCGCCTTTGGCTTCTGCATCCAAAAAGTCATTCAACACCAATTGCGCTTGGGCCGCGTGACGGTCATGCAAAGCTTGTGTGGATTGGTCAAAGAAGTGGTCAATCCAAGAGGTCAGTAATCTTAAGCATGGCACCGCCATCCCAAGAATCAAAACCGCCCACATCACGCCGAACAATCCGACAAGCCAAAGCATGAAAGCAACACCAACCAAGGCCATCAAGAAGGCTTGCCAAAACTTCAGTGTTGAGTCTTCAAACTGTGTCTCGAAAAGCTGCGGCAGGCGACGGAACGATGACCAAATACAGGCCCAAGTCACCAGAACCACAACAATCGCAACGGTCACATTCTGGACCAGCGCAACGGTTGTCAGATTGCCGCCCAAATCAATATCACTTAGCGTGACAACACGGTTCAACATGTAAGAGACGGCCAACCCTAGCGCGACTGCCAACGCCAACATTTGAACAATTCGGTGCAGGTATCGTGCCGCTGGTGTTCCATAAGGCACCAACCGCAATTCTGGTGCACGCGGAGCCTGAAAAAACATCGAGAGGGTGACAACAACTCGGAAGAACAGCACCATAAACAACAGGTCCAGAACCAAGGCTTCGACCAAAGGGGGCCAATCAAAGCTCTTAAAAGCCCCGATACTGCCAATTGCAAAAACCCCTAAACCCGCAAAAATAATGGCCGCCCGCGTCAAGGCACCAGCCAGTTTTTTCAACGGAGCGTTTTTAGGGGCCTGCTCAATTCGCAACAGCGGGTACTGCATGGACTGGCGATATAGCCACTCCAGACCAAGCCCGATCAACAGGAAGGTCAGAACATAGGTGGCTGAGCGCACCTTTTGCGCATGTGACAACTCAGTTTGCCAAACTTCGGACATGAGCACTGGCATGCGCGGCAAGATGTTCCAAGCGAACGACAAGGATTGAACCCTATCGGCAATTCTCACCAACTGCGCATCGATCTGTTCACGCACTGTCAAGACGGTGCCATCATCGATGTCCCCTTCACCGTTTGTACTATTCTTGATCCACTCCTGAATGCTCGGATCGCCGAGCAATCTCAAGAACTCTTTGACATCATTCGGAGATGGCGTGGGAATTGACGTTTCTTCAGGGCTTTGTGAACTCGGAACGACCTGAGCCTGTGCCACCCCAATCGTTGCGATGAATGCAAGCGCAACCAGAAATGCGCGCAAAAAACTCATCACGTTGCACCTACCGGCCCGTCTTTGCGTTGCTTTGCCTGAGAGTAATCCAAGTTCGAATAGTCAGGTTGGATTACCCGTTCAACCTCTAGAACGCCTTCTTGTGGTTTCAACTGACAAGCCAATCGTTCATTCGGAGCCGCATTCCAGCGCTCCAAAACCTTTGCTTCCAGCTCGTTAGGGGGTGGCAGTGTAGCTTCGCCAGAAAGCACCCTGACCCGGCAGGTGCCACAGCGCCCCCGACCACGACACACATTGGCATGGGGCAAGTTGTTTTCGCGCGCCATTTCTAACAGTGTCAGACCTGTTTGCGCTTCAAACGCGGCAACGTTTCTGCCCTGATATGTCACCTGAACTCTGCCTTGCCGTCGAGCGCGTAGCCGCAACCATCGGGCCAGCAACACAGCTGCTATCAGCCCTAAAGAAACCCGTGTGGCCATCTTCGCGCGCTCTTTGGATTGCTGAATAATGACCGGAATCTGCGCGGGGTCTATAGTTGGACCCAATGCATTCGGATCGTCCTCTAACACAAAACCGAACCCACCTTCTTCAATAGGTATGATTTGACGGCCTGCTTCGACATACCCCAGCATCGCTAAAATCGGCAACGCGACCACGAACGGATAGAAAAATGTCATTACGCGCGATGAGCCATCTCGGGATTGCAGCCACGTGTAGACGCCGATGGCGCCGTGAATCCATGCGACAACAAGCATGACCACCTGCTGCAAGCCATCAACTGGCGAGATCACCCAGAATTGCCCCAGAAGTAGCGTGTAAGTGGGTTCCAACCCAAGGTCTTTGGCCGCCATGACACCAAAAACATGCCGCCCAAGCAGCGGGATAATCAAAATCCCCGCGATCATCTGCGCCATGTCATATGCGGGTACTTTCAAGGTATTGCGCATATAAAGCGACATTAACGCGAGCAGGAAATGCACAACGAGCGAGGCCTGCAGCAGAACCTTTAGAGGCAAGAATGACGACCACACTCCGCTGAGTGCCCAGCGCCAGTCTTCCATCATTTGCACAGAGAAAAGTCCAAGCGACAAATTGGTTAGGTGCATTGTGATGAACACGAACATGACCATACCCGTCACGATCATCCCCCCAAGTCGAAGTCTTGCACCTCGAGAATTGGAGATTTTTGTGTCGGGCATACTTGCTTTTCCTTCTCCGCGACCAGAGTAGCCAGACGCGCCTGTGATGGACTAAAATCCTTTACGGATTGGTGCATTAGGTCAAGCAACAAACGCCGCGAACTGCGGCGTTCATTTTGACACTGAGTGTGCATGGTTGCACATAAAAGGCATCCGACCAGTCCAAGAGCAGCCGGAATGGACCGTTTAAGGGACGATCACCGCATCACAAAGGGATTCGCCATTGGTTCTGCTGAGGTGCTGATCCATGTCGTTTTGGTAAGGGTATAGTCATGGATCGCATCGATCCCTGCCTCGCGTCCGTACCCGGATTGACCGTACCCCCCAAACGGAGCGATTGGCGACACGGCGCGATAGGTGTTTACCCAACAGATGCCCGCCTTAAGCCGTGCCGAAACACGATGCGCGCGGGCAATATTCTGGGTAAACACACCCGAGCCAAGGCCAAAAGGCGTGCCATTGGCAATTGCGATGGCCTCTTCTTCAGTGTCGAACGGCAACAGAGACATAACCGGTCCGAACATCTCAACTTTTAGGGTTTCGGTGTCAGTGTCGGCGCATTCCACGATAGTTGGAGCCATATAGTTGCCAGGGCGGTCAACAACTGTTCCCCCAAGACGAATTTTTGCGCCACCCGCGGTTGCGGCGGCAAGCGTCGCCTCGATCTTTTCAACTTGGGACCGTGTACACAACGGTCCGATATGTGTGTCGGCGGCCAACGGATCACCAATATTGATCCCAGCCATCTTTTCAACGATTTTTTCCACGAGAGCATCAAAGATTGGTCGATGTATCAAACCACGTGTTCCTGCGACGCAGCTTTGGCCGGACGCGCCAAAATTGCCGGCAATCAACCCGTTGGCCGCGCCATCGAGATCAGCATCTTCAAACACCAGAATAGGGGATTTCCCCCCCAGTTCCAGCGTCGTGACTGCAAAGTTCTCGGCAGAATTTCGTACAACGTGACGAGCGGTCTCCGGTCCGCCAGTAAAGGCGATGCGATCCACATCAGGGTGACGGGTAAGAGGGATCGCGCAGTTCTCTGCATCCCCGGTGATGACGGAAACCACACCGGGTGGAAATCCAGCGGCCTCGATCAAACAGGCAAACTCAAGCATCGGTGCAGGTGCAATTTCAGAGGCTTTCAACACCACCGAACAACCTGCGGCGAGTGCAGGGCCAAGCTTTGTCGCTGTAAGGAACATTTGAGCGTTCCAAGGGACAATCGCGACAACCACGCCGATGGGTTCGCGTCGTGTGAAGACATGCAAATCGGGTTTGTCGATTGGCAGTACCGCGCCTTCGATCTTATCGGCAAGACCGGCATAGTATCTGTAGTAATCCCCAACATAGGCCGACTGGGATGCAGTTTCGGCCAAAAGTTTGCCACTATCCGTGGTTTCAATCCGGCCAATATGTCCGGCACTTTCTTCGATCAACTCCGCAAGACGATATAGCAGCTTCCCACGCTGGGTCTGGGTCATATCGCGCCAAACGGGTTCATCCAACACGCGTCGCGCGGCCGTGATGGCACGATCCACATCGGCAGGCGCTGCGCAAGCGAACGTAGCCCAATCTTCACCAGTCGCCGGATTCTGTGTGGCCATGATTTGGGCTTCAGATCCTTCGACCCATTCCCCGTCAATGAAGAGCTGGTAGTGCGGTTTTTTTTGATCCATCTGGTCCCTCATTGGAATGCTGGCATTACGTCGTTGATAAAACGGCTCAACGAGTCGCGTTTTCGTTCAAAACTCATCCCACTGTCGATCCAGAACGAGTATTCATCATACCCCAAATCTTCGTAGCGTTTGATTTGATCAATCACGTCTTGTGCGGTGCCCATAGTCAGGTCGCGTCGCAGATTTTCAGGCGCCATCATCTTGTTGGCTGCCATTTCTTCCTCTGTCAGAGCTTGGATCAGCCCTTGTGAGACTGGGCGTTTGTTTTGAAACCATGCACCAAAATAGCAGTAGAACTGCGACAACTCTTTTGCGGCCTTTGCGACATCAGCCTCGTCCGCGCCCACATACGTATGGTGCAGAAGCATGATTTTTGGACGTGATCCTTCGTAGCGATCGCAAGCCGCGTTAAAGCGTTGCATCAGTGTTTCTATCTCTTCGATGCCTTGCCAAAGAGGTGTCACTTGAATGTTGAAGCCATTGTGAACGCCGAACTCGTGACTGTTGGGGTCTCGTGCGGCGATCCAGATTGGCGGGCCGTCCTTTTGCACGGGCTTTGGGGCGGACGTTGTGGACGGAAAACTGAAAAACTCACCTTCATGAGCACAATCTCCGGCCCACAGTTTTGGGATAAGGGGTGCGATTTCACGCATACGTTGGCCTGCTTCCCAAGCGTCCATTCCCGGCATCAACCTTTCATACTCGTAAGAGTAGGCGCCGCGTGCGATGCCCAATTCAATCCGCCCACCGGTGATAAGGTCTGCCGAGGCAGTTTCGCCCGCCAGCTTGATCGGATGCCAAAATGGCGCGATCACTGTGCCCGTTCCCAAACGCACATTCTTGGTGTGATTGGCCAAATTGACCAACGCCAAAAGCGGATTTGGGGTGATTGTAAAGTCCATGCCATGATGCTCGCCTGTCCAGATCGCGCGCATGCCGGCATTATCTGCCATCTGGCACAGTTCGATAAAATCTTGGTTCAGCTTTTCATGGGATTGGTCGGGCGTCATGCGCTCCATATGAGCAAAAAGCGAAAAATCCATTGGTCAGGTCCTTTCAGGTAGTGTGTGGACGTCACCGTGCAATGTGTCACCCAGATAGAGGGCAAAGCTTCGGGTACGGGATTCGAGGGCGTAGCGCTCCATCATTTCTGCGATGGCAGGGCTGGTGTAGGTCAGTGAGGAGAGGGCACGGATCGGGATTGCATGAATTTCTCCGGTCAGAGGCGCGGTCGGGCCGTTTGCCAGAAAATATGCATAGTGAGTCCGGCTCCGAACATCATCGAACACCGAATAGGCCGCACCCAAATGCACGTTCAAGCCCCGCGCCCCAAGGCTTTCGGTCAAACTCTGACGCAAGAGACCTCGGTCTGACCGAGTGACTTGCGGCGGACGAAACCCATCAGGTGTTTTTTCAAGAAGCACCTGATCATCTCGCTCGATGATTGCTCCGCAGATCACTGTGCCGCTGGCATTTTCGAGCGCGGCACGTTCAAGCCCGAGGCTAAAGTACTGTCCGCTGGCATAGCCCAGACCGCCTTCTTGCGTGTGCGTAAAATCCTGAACCTCTCCGATCAGGATTATGTGGTCGCCTGCGGAAATAGATTGCTGAGTGGTGCAAGAAAACTGTGCAATAGCACCGTCGATCACCGGAACATCGTGGAGGTCGAGATGATGCTTTACCTGCGCAAAGCGGTCGCCTTTAAAGCTGGCGAAAGTATTGGACACGGCCTCTTGGCCTTCGGCCAGAATGTTGACCGCGAAATGAGAACAGTTGGAGAATGCCTCAAACGACGACAGAAATTTGCCCGGACAGACCAGAAGCAGTGGCGGGTCGAGCGAGACCGATGAAAAGGAATTGGCGGTAAACCCGATGGGCGTGCCGCTGATATCGCGTGCTGTGACAACCGTCACACCCGTCATGAAACTGCCAAAGGCATTGCGCAAGGCGCGCGGATCAAGGGCGGTCATTCGAAAACCTCCTTAGCAAAGTCCAAAAGGGCGTCATTCACCTCATTTGCATGGGTCATTGGCATCATGTGGGCGGCATCTTTGATGATGTGTGCCCGCGCTTTTGGGGTAAGAGCCGCCATCGCATGAGACATTTCCGGCGTTGAATTGCGCTCTTCACTGCCGGTCAAAAACAGGGCTGGGCATCCAAGCGTTGTCAGAGCTTCACGGCTAGGGCCGTTTTCACGTGCAAACGTGCTGTACGCTATTCGGTAAGCCCCAGGATCCACGGAAAGCAACCAATCTCGGCAGGCTATTTTTTCCGGTGAGCTTAAGTCGCCAAACCATCGCTCTAAAGTGTGCGCCGGGTCCGCTGCAGAAATTCCATCAAGGCTGGCGGCGCGTGTCTGTACGGCTATTTGGGCGGCTGGAACACGGTCGAAAATCGCATTGAGCGCCGCCACACCACGCACCACGTGCGGGTAACGGGTTGCCATGTCGAGGGCGATCATCGCCCCCATAGAATGGCCAATGACTAAAGCCGGAGTTTCCAGCCCTGCCACGATTGCATCCGTGTAGTCGGCAAGACCCAACTCGCCCTTTGGCAAAGGGCTTGCCCCGTGGCCAAGCATATCAATGGCCACGGTGTGATAGCCCGCAGAAAGGGCGTCAATTTGCGAATTCCAGGCTTCGGATCTGAGGCCGACACCATGTATCAGCAAGATTTTTGGACCCGATCCTGCGGCAATCGCAGAAAGACCCGCGAAGTCAGACCGCAGCCGGGTTGTCCATGTCATGTCCTAGGTCCTTCAAATCCTGATATCTGTCACCAATGCGATGGTGTGGACGGCCGCTTGTTGCCGCACCCAGCACCACAACAATCTCGTCATCCCGCGGCGCATCTGGGATCGCGAATTGAATGGTGAGATAGTGCGAGCGACGCCCGGCATCATTTTTGTCCATCAAGGGCACCATGATCGGGGCATTCGCCGATCCGCGGGTGTTGGTGAAAGCAAGATAGGATTTGGCCCCGACGGCCTCTCGGTAGTGGTTTCCAAAGCGCAAGGTGTGGATCAGTCCCGAGGCATGCTCGACCTCACCATCAAGACCCACGACAGCGGCCTTTCCATAGGCCTCAATGGCATCACCGCCACCAGCCAAATCGATCATCCGCTTGGTCATCATCTCACCAAGTACCGGGCCGTAAGCTTGGATTTCTGGTTTCAGATCTTCAACGAAACGCCCAGCCCAAGGATTTCGCACCACGGCGGCCACCGCAAACATCCTCCAGGGTGTGGAAGTGGCGCGAAAGCCTTCGATGAAAACCTCTTCATCATAGGTCACAATTTTTCGGATGTCGGGCAGCATATCATTCTCCTGTTCGCTTTCGAGATCATCTAAAAGCCCAGCAATTTTGACAAACGAATGATTTATGTGCTTAGACATTAGAAACACTAATGGGTTACTTGACCAATGGCCAAACCACTCCCTCCCTTGACATGGTTTCGCGCATTCGAAGCGGCGGCGCGGCACCTTAGTTTCACAGCTGCCGCCAACGAGATTGGCATGACGCAATCAGCTGTTAGCCAGCAGGTGAAATCTCTGGAAACGCGTCTACGTGTTGCTCTGTTTACGCGCCACGCACGCGGCTTGTCGCTCACCGATGGCGGGCGACGATTGTTACCTCAGGTGGGCGCGGCTTTGGAAAAACTGACTGTGGCCACCGAGATTTTCGACGCCGGACCGACCGAGAGCCAGCTGACTGTTGCCGCATCTGTTAGTATTGCCCACTGGGTAATCTCCCCGAACCTACGCAGGTTCGCCGCGCTTCACCCCTCGGTTCGGGTTAGGTTCATCAGCGCGATCTGGCCTGATGATTTTAACACCGCCCGCGCCGATGTGGAGATCCGATTCGGGTCCGAAAAACAGGTTGGCAGCAACGCGGAGCTCCTGAAACCTAACCGGCTTGTTGCCCTGAAGTCCCCCTTGCTGGCGGGAAATCTAAGCGACCTGCCTTTGATAGAGGCGGTCGGCACGTCTGGTGGTTGGAAGGCGTGGGGAGAAATGGTTGGCGGCGACCCAAAACCAAGTGTCTTCGCGGATTCGTATGGGATGGCTTTGCAACTGGCAACACATGGCAACGGGGTGGCTCTTGTCAGCGAACTTTTGGCGGGTCACGCAATTCAGTCCGGGCTGCTTGAGCGGGCACACGACGCCTCGATCGGCAGTCAAGAAGGGTATTTTCTGTCAATCAATGACACCAATCCCACTGCATCACGCTTTCGCACTTGGTTACTGGATCAGCTTTTGCACGGCCCAAATCCATCTTTTGACGCTAAGGATTAAGGTCGCTGTCCTTGAAACTTTCTAGGTGACATGCAAATTTCTGCTACACTAAAATCAATGAAATGCCGAAAAGGAAACACTGCATGAAACGCTTGACCTTCGCCGTCACAATTTGTGCCTTGTTACCTTACGCCGCTTGGTCTGATGGTTTGTGGAACAAGGTCAAAAAGGGGGCGGAAAACACCGGCGAAGCCATTGGAAACACAGCAAATGATGTAGGCAGCGCCGTTGGAAACGCAGCGACAAAGACGGGTGATGCGATTGATGGCGCAGCAAAGGCCGTGGATGAGACCATCAGCTCGACCTCGACGATGGTCAGCGATGAAGAAACCCCTGAATTGACACGCCAAAGAATTGACGGAGTCGCGACGGAGACAATCGCGCAATTGTTGGCAACAAATCCAAAAGCAGAAACTCTTTACTATCAAAGCTTTGGCTACGCCGTATTCGACGCCCGCCAAGTGACCCTAATCGGCGCAACAGCGGGCTATGGACGGGGCGTGGCCGTTGTAAAAGAAACCGGAAACAAAACCTATATGAGCATGGGAACCGGCGGCGTAGGTGTGTCTTTTGGAATCGGTGGCTTTGACCGAAAAATTGTCGTCTTGTTCGAGGAAGAGGCCTTGTTCCGGCAGTTTGTGGACAATGGTTATGACGCAACAGCGGAGACCGGCGCCATGATTGGGGACGATAAGGAAAGTCAGGAAGTGCGCTTTGTAAACGGGCGCTCTATATTTGTTCTGACCAAGAAAGGCTGGAAAGTTTCAGCATCGGCCGCAGGTACCAAATATTGGAAAGACGCGGATCTGAACTAGAAAACAGCGATCCGAAACTCCCCCTTTGCCCACTGCATAGAAGTGATGTAGAGAGGGCTCTTCTTGGTTTGGAAGCGCGAAAATGACTGAACATCGATCTGAATTACTGATGCCTGCGGGCAGTTTGCGTAAGCTTAAAATGGCTGTGCTGTATGGCGCGGATGCCGTTTATCTGGGAACGCCAGATTTGTCGTTGCGCACCAAATCCGAGTTTTCGCTGGAGGAAGTGATCGAAGGTGTGCAGTTTTGCCATGCTCATGGCAAGCGCGCCTATCTCACGTTGAACTTGTTTTCGCACAATAAAGACATTCCGAAGTTGGCGGAATATATCGAAACTGTGCGCAAGGTGAAACCAGATGGGTTGATCATCTCTGACCCTGGTGTGTTTCAATATGTCCGAGAACGCGCACCGGAAATCCCGTTGCATGTGTCGACCCAAGCGAACATTGCCTCTTGGTTGACTGTGAAATTCTGGGAGGGCCAAGGCGCCGATTTAGTGGTTCTTGCCCGCGAAGTCTCATTCCCTGAGTTGGAAGAGATTCGCGAAGAGTGTCCCGACATTAAGCTCGAAGCATTTGTGCACGGCGCGATGTGCATGACCTATTCTGGGCGTTGCCTGTTGTCGAACTTCATGGCCGAGCGTGGCGCCAATCAAGGCAACTGCGCCAATTCATGTCGCTGGAATTACAAGTTCCACATGCGTCTGAAAGACGGGACGGTTCAGGAATTGATCGTCGACGAAGATAATCTGAACATGTTCGAATTTTTGCTGGAAGAGGGTGTGCGCCCCGGAGAATTTTTGCCAATTCAGGAGGACGAACGTGGCAGTTATATCCTGAACTCCAAAGACCTGTGCCTGATGCCGAAACTGAATGACTATCTGCGCATCGGTGTGGATTCATTGAAAGTCGAAGGGCGTGGAAAGTCCGAATATTACGCGGCCATCGTTGCACGGGCCTACCGGACTGCGATTGATGACTATTATACCGATCCAGAAAGCTGGAATGCTGCGGACTACATGGAAGAGTTGGAGACCGTGGGCAACCGTGGATACACGCTGGCCTTCCACAAAGGGCGCCTGACCAATCTCGCACATGGTTATGAGCAGACCCAGGCGATTGCCCAATGGGAATATGCTGGCTTTGTCACGGAAGTGCGCGATGATGCGTTCTTTGCCGAAGTCAAAAACAAACTTGAGCCTGGCGATGTGATCGAGATCGTCTCGCCCGTGGCCCGCAATACGATTTTGTTGCGCGGCTATGATTACGAAATTGCCGCAACAGGCGAACGCAAAGATGTGATCCACGGATCAACCAAGTCCATCATTCGCCTGCCATTCTCGCTGTTTGAACACGAAGATATCAACGATTTGCGGACCAACTTTCCGCCCTTCACCGTGCTACGCAAAGAACGCGCGCTTTCTGAGGAGCAATGGAAACGTCTGCAATTGGACAAGACCGCTCTAGCGATGGAAGTGAAAGACACAACCAACGAGACCGCCTATATACGCCGCCGCGATGCCTTGATTGAGGCTATTGACGCCGATACCAACACGCGCCGTTTCAAAACCAACCGCGTTGGCACCGAAGGGTGTTGTGGCAAAGGTTGCAATGGCTGCCTGATCTTCTGGCAGGACGACATTTATGCCAAAGCGCGCGACATTTTGCTTGAACGCAAACAAGGTGCGATGCTGACCAAGGCAGAAGCGGTAGAATTCAGGCTTCCTGCGGCTGAGTAATCAAACTCGGTAAAAGCAATATCGCTCGGGGGCTACGGTTTCCGGGCCGCGCACCTGTTCGAACCCAACCAACGGTTGCCCGGATACCAAAACACCACCGGGCGCCATGCACTGAGCGATGATTGGTGACAGGCGCGCGGCCTCGGCCACGTCCTTTTCTTTCTCACCAAAGCCAAAATCATAGTGTGCAAACACGATCTTTGCGTCGGACTCAGCCAGCTTTATAAGCATGTCTTCGGCTTCCCCTTGCAGGAAGTCTTTCTCGGGTGGCACACAAGACGGATGGCATTGCAGGATGCGATCAATCACCCAGATACGGCGGTCCGGTGCAATCTCGCGTAGGTGGTCATAGGTGCGGCCATTGCCCAATCCCATATCCACGTAATCGCCTGCAACGCCAGCCACTTGGGCGTGCGCCCATTCCAACCCGTCGCGCTGTGCTGCAAGGCGGCGCATCATGCTGTCCAATCGGCTCATGCCATATCCTTTCTGTCATGGCGATAGACCCGCGTTGGCCCATCACACATCTCATTCAAAAACTGTCGCGAGAACTCCCAGATATCATCGTCATGCACAAGGTGATGTGTGAGATATCCAAACGGTTCCGTGTTGTCGGTGATCTTACGGCGGCGATCTTTGAGAAAAGCCGCCGTTTTTGCCACAAGAATTTCTGGCGAGACCAGTCCACGGGTCCCGCGCCAGAAGATTGGATCAAGATGTGTGTTGATTTGGGTCAGTCCGGGAACGGGCGTGGCTTCGCGGCGTGGCAGAAAGGTGGACACAGCATCATAACCGGCCTCCGCCAAGGGGATCATCAGAGCTGGGTCAATGCGATTCCACGGCGGCACAAACATCGCAGCAAGCCTACCGCCAAATAGCTCTTTCATGTCTCGCAATGCATTTTGCATGTCTTTCGCGCAATCCCGAGGCGCGCGGGCGGCACCAAATTCGGCTTTTTTCAGGTCAGCGGCAGCGTGGTTTTGATGCGCCCAGCCATGTACGACTGGGATCAGCACATCGGTTTCAGTAACCTTAGACGCCAGTGCATGTGTCGCGTCGCGCGGGATAACCGCAAGATGCACAGGTACGTTGGTTTTCTCAGCAAGGATTATAAGTTGGTCCAGTTCTTGAGATGGCTCAATCGCATCATCGTCGCGCCACCAGAACGGCAATTCCAGATTTGCCGCGCGCCAATCGGAAAACTCTTGGCGTAAAGGGCCCCAGTCAATCTTCATGTCCGCCCCTCAATGATATCCTGTGTCATTTGGACAGCGGATTCTGCACCCTGCATCTGCAAGCTGTCATCGCTGCGTTGACCTTGCACCATGACCTGCACTACCGCGTTTGCCATGCTTTCCGGTGTCATGTCTGAAGCCATCAACAAATCAATCGCAGGCTGATGTGCCAAAGACTGGGCGCGCAGCGTTTGTTCAACTTCGCCACCATCGTCAAATGGCACCAAAACTGCAGGCACGCCAGTTTGCAGAAGGTCTAACGCCGTGTTGTAGCCGCACATGCTGACAGAACAGGCTGCTCCATGCAGCATCTGGCGGAAATCTGGTCGCACTGCTTCGATGGTGATATTCAAATGGCCTGCACGTTCCATGAGCGCTGCAATGCGATCTTGGCGATCTTTGCCCCCGACAAGCAATCGCCAGTGCAGGTCACTTTGTCGAGCAGCCTCAATGGCGCATTCAAACAAGGCCTGGCCGACAGACCCGCCACCAGCACTGACAAGCACCTCACCCTGCCCCACGCCTTCTGGATGCGGTGTTGCGGCAGGCGGCGACACATATCCTGTGTAACGCAGCAATTTGTCCAGTTCAGGTGTTACGGGCCAGCTATCGGCCAGCGTGGTAATATTCGGATCAGAATGCACCAACACGGCATCGTAAGAAGATTGCAGAATATCCAGTGCTTTTTCGGCCTTAGAAGATTTTGAGGGTGGCGCGAGGATATCGCGGATTGAACACAAGATGCGCGGGCGAGATGGCAAAGCTTTGGCAGCATCGATGAGTGCAAGAAATTCGACAGACAGGGAGCGACGACCAAATGGGAACAGTTCGGTGATGACCACGTCTGGCTGCATCTCATTCAATGCACCCAACGCCGCATCTTGGCGGGATTGCATATAGGAGGCATCTGCATATTGCCCATCCGCATCCAACAAGCTGGTAAAATTTATCCCGTCCGAAGCAATAAGCGGCAGCTGAACAAGGCGCACGCCAGCGTAATCCATATGTGGTGCAGGTTGGCCACCCGACAGCACCGCCACGTCATGCCCCGCAGCGGCAAATGCACGGCCAAGTGTCAAAGCTCGCGACAGGTGCCCTGCGCCCAGTAGATGCGTGACAGCGATCAGAACCTTCAATCAATCGCCTCCAGCCGCACAATATCAGGTGTGGCTACACGGACTTCGCCCGCATCAAGTTCGACAATGAACAGGCGGTTACGTTTCACGGCAAACGGTGCTGGACCAAGAAAATCCCAACCGTGTGCCTTTGCCAAGACCATGCGCATTGTGCCGATGTGACATACCGCAATGCTGTCGTTCTTCAAACTGAGCAGCCAAGGCGATAGACGTGCCCAGACATCTGCCGGACTTTCGCCTTCTGGTGGGCGATAGTCCCACCCCCAGTATTCAATGTCGCGAAATCCATTTTTCGGATTAGCCTTAAGATCAACACCTTTAAGACCCTCCCATTTACCCCAATCCATTTCGATCAGCGGATCGACTGTTTGAGGTGCGCGTCCTGATACTATCTCGGCGGTTTCCTGAGCGCGCTTAAGGGGGCTGGAGTAGAGATCAGCATCTCGCCAACTTTTGGGCAAACGATACGCTTTCAGTATCTCGCGCGCTGCGTCATCCAATGGAATGTCAGTGCGTCCCTGTATGCGGCCTGCACGGTTCCAATCGGTGTGCCCGTGTCGGATCATGGCAAAACGGATCATTATGTATCCTTCAACAGTGGATTAAGAACGGACCAAAGTGTTTTCCGTGCAGACCCGAGAAGATGTTTGTTTCTCACTAGACTGCGGGCCTCGTACGATCGTTCGCTCCGATAACTTGCATCATTCAACAACCGAGAAAGATTTTGCGCAAGGCGGGCTGGATCTCCCACTTGAACCAGAGCGGCTCCGGGCAAAACATCGCGCACACCAGGTCGGTCTTGGGCGACAACCGGAACGCCCGCCGCCTGCGCTTCAAGATAGACCATTCCAAAGGCTTCGTTCACACCGGGCCACAGGAAAGCACGGGCACGCCCGTAGGCTTGCGCCATGTCTTCTGTACCCAACTGGCCCAAAAACCTGACCTTGTCGCCAAAAGGGGCAAAGACGGCTTCGACTTCGGGGCGTGCGGGACCATCGCCGGCAATTTCGTAAACCCAATCTTCGTCGAGATGCACGAGCGCTTCGGCAATGATCTGATACGATGACAGCTTGTCGCCTTGGCGCATCATGCCAACACTTAGGAAACTCTTTTCGCTCTTAGCGGCAGGTTGCTCGATTTCTTCGCGGGCGAGAAACGGGTGTAGCTGCACCTGTGGTTGATCATCTCGCTTATAGGGTGCGAGGCCCTCTTGGTCCTGTGCGGTTAAGAAGAATATCGCAGCGGCAGCATCGCACGAGGCATCAGCAGCCCGTGCGAAGGCGTCCCATGGCCCACCCAAGCGCTTTGCTGCGCGTGTCGCTTCTATCTGCACATAAGGAATGCCCAGTGCCTGACTCACGGCAGGCCCCAGCAAGTCCGGCGCTTTGTAATAACTGTGATACGTCACCCAAGCCGACCAGCCAGCCATTTTCACCAAGCGAGAAACTTCAGACTTAGCGTGTTGAAACAATGCATTTTGGGCCTCGCCATCCCCTTTGCCGTCATAACAGCGAAACTCTGAGACCAGCGTCACCTCATATCCCCGGCTTTCATCTGCCAGCGCTTTCATAACGCCGCGCGCCATTTCGCGATCCCCAGAAGGAACCGGATGGTTGGGAGACTTCATCGGCGCATAAAAGGCAATTCGGGACATGCGACTAGTCCGCGAACAACGTCGCAAGACGTCGGTCTAGTTGTACAATGCCAGGCGCCATCAGGAAATGTTCGGTCAGTCGCTCGTATGCCGCATCTGCCAGAGCAGACCGCATTTCAAAGTCGCGGGCAATGCTCAACATGGCTGCAGCCAAAGCGGTGGGATCGTCGTCGGACAGGATACCATGGGTGCCAGTTTCGATAAACTCGGGAATGGCCGAGACCGGGGTCGACAGGATGCACAGTTTTTGCGAGGCCGCTTCCATCAACACGTTGGGAAGACCATCACGATCACCGTCGCTGGCAATTCGGCTGGGCAAAACAAACACATCCGAGCGGCGCATGGCCTCGATCACTTCGGGTTGATCACATGCGCCGTGCCATGTGATTTTCTCAGAAATATTCAACTCGGCCGCACGCGCTTTAAAGGCGTCACCAAGGCCACCTCCACCGATGTGATCCCAATGCCAGTCCAGCGTATCTGGCAGCAAGGACAAGGCCTCGATCAGGTTGTCAAAACCCTTCTTTTCGACCAATCGACCCACAGAAAGAAACCGCACTGGACCGCCAGTTTCGCGTGTCTCTGGCGGGGTTGGAAATCGCCCAAGGTCAAGACCGTGATAAATCAGTTCAACCCGATCTGGCGTGTCGGCCAACCCTTTTAAGTGCTCCGCTCCAAACCCTGTACACGTCGCAAGAAAGGTCGCTCCTGCTGTACTGGCTTGCAATTTTTCTCGTTTTTCCCAGTCGGGTGAGGTCCAGATATCTTTGGCATGGGCAGAAACACCCCAACGCATTGATCGCATCAAAGCCGCGTAACGTGTGACGGATGCAGGCGTGTGCATAAAATGGGCGTACAGCGCGCCTGTATCCGAAGGCATTTCAGCGGCCAGCACACAGGCCTGCCCAAAGCGGCGCACGCGATTACGCGTCATGTCACGACGCAGGTCTTTTAACCAAAGACCCAATGCGGACCAGAACCCCTTGCGGGGCAAATTGCGCAGCACGCCCTTGGTTACACGCAGAGGCTCTTGGTACAGATACTCTGGCAGATACCGGACAGGTGCCTGTAAGCGATCATGCAAAGGATGGGTTTTCTTGTCGGTGGCAAAACGCAAAGACCAAATTTCTAGGTCGTGCCCTGCTTCCTCCAGCGCGACAAGTTCTTGCGCGATGAATGTCTCGGACAGGCGTGGCCAGCCTTTGACAACAACGGCCAGCTTTGGGCGGGCTTTGTTCATGCGACCCCTTGCGCGTCCTGACGAAGGCCAAGCAGTTCGAGCGAACGGCTTGAGACAAAGTCCAACCCATCCAGAAGGCCCGGTACAAAGGCGTGCGACGGCTTGTTCTGGGTCGGAAGCTTGCGAATGGCGGCGATCATAGCATCCGCAGTCAAACCATCACGGTATTCATCCAAAACCCGAACAAGCCCCAGTTCTTCAGCTCGATGAGCACGGATATATTGTTCGAGCCGGGGTTTCGTGCGCGGTACGATCACAGCAGGTTTGTCGAAAGATAGGACTTCGCAGAACGTATTGTAGCCGCCCATAGAAACGATCCCCATCGCGCCAGCCATCAGATTTTCTATGCGGCTTTCAAAGCCAATGGATTCGACCCGCCCGTTTAGCGCTTCGACGCGTGCTTCGAATTCGACGCGCTTTTCGCCGGACAGGAATGGACCATACACCAGCTTGGCATTGGGTTGCAGATCATGGTCTTGTTCGTAGGCGGACAACACGAGGTTGACCATGCCTTCACCATCGCCACCGCCACCGGGAGTAATCAAGATGTAATCCTCATGTGGGACGACACCTTCGTTAAGTTCTTCGCGATGCAGGTATCCGGTGTATTTCATGCGGGCACGAAATGCAGGAGACAAATCAAGACCGGCCGTTGGATCATGGATGGATCGCAAGCCATATACCCATGCTTCATCATAGTACTTCTCGGCGGTTTCAATCGCGCCCTTACGTTCCCATTCGACGGCCAGAACTTTGGGCTCATCCAGAACATCACGAAGTCCCAGAACGATTTGGGCCTGACTTTGGCTGCGCAGCCAGTCCAATGCTGGAATGAGTTCGCCGCGAAACCCGGTTGGTTCTTTGTCGACGATCAAAATATCTGGCTTGAAATGCATTGCAGTTGATTTGATCAGGCCAGCGCGCAAATCCGTCGTCTCGTCGATATCCAATCCCAGCGTTTCCGAGGCATAAGATCCGTCAGGATTCTTGGTCACGCCAGGCAAGCGAATATGGTCAACGTGATTAGGGAAAGTAAATCGTCCCGCCACCGGAGAGCCGGTTAGGATGATCGCGGAAATCCTGTCGTCAGCGCCCGTTATCGCGCTGGCAAGCGCACGCGACCGACGCAAATGGCCGAGACCAAAGGTATCGTGACTGTAAAACAGTACACGCGGCGAGGCAGACGCCGCCTTTTGTCCCGAATTTTGTGTCACGTCAGGCAACTCCCCGCCCCTTTTGATGCGACTTTACAGACGTAAATCCGACTCGGATTTGGCCAGTATACCTTTGATATCATAAAGCAAAGCACCAGGCTTTCCGAGGGCTCTTATTGCGTCACTTCCCATAGAGGTAAACTGAGAATGTGACACTGCTACAATAATTCCATCATAGGCGCCACTTTCTGGTGCCTCAATGGGCCGCAACCCGTTTTCACGCTGCATTGCGTCGGCGTTTACACAAGGGTCATAGACATCCACACCCACCGAGTAGCTTTGCAATTCATCCACGATATCGGCCACGCGTGTGTTTCGGGTGTCCGCGCAATTCTCTTTGAAGGCAAACCCCAATATCAGGACACGGGATTTAGCCGGGTTGTCTTTGCGCGCAAGCAAGGCCTTGATCATGGTTTGCGCCACGTGACGCCCCATGTGATCGTTGATCCTTCGCCCAGCTAAAATCACCTCGGGATGGTATCCCAGCTGTTCTGCTTTGTACGTCAAGTAATAGGGGTCAACACCGATACAGTGTCCCCCGACAAGCCCCGGCCGAAACGGCAAGAAATTCCATTTGGTGCCCGCAGCCTCGAGGACTTCAAGCGTATCCAATCCAAGACGATCGAATATCAGCGCAAATTCATTGACCAAGGCAATGTTCAAATCGCGCTGGGTGTTCTCAATCACTTTGGCAGCTTCAGCCGTTTTGATCGAACTTGCACGGTGCAGCCCAGCCTTGACCACAGGCGCATAGATTGCCTCGACCCGATCGAGAGTTTCTTCGTCTTGGGCGGCGATCACTTTGACCACGCTTTCCAGAGAATGCTCGGCGTCGCCAGGGTTTACGCGTTCGGGTGAGTAAGCAAGTTTGAAGTCTTCTCCTGCGCGTAGACCGCTGGCCTCGGCCAAGACAGGGCCACATACCTCTTCGGTCACACCAGGGTAGACCGTCGATTCCAAAATCACCACTGAACCCGGAGAAAGGTAGGGTCCAATGCTTTTGCACGCGGCACGCACAGGACCAAGGTCTGGTTTCTTCGCGTCGCTGATCGGTGTGGGAACTGAAATAATAAAGGCGGTCACACCCGTCAAATCATCCGGATCTGCGGAGTAATGAACTTTTGACGAAGCCATGGAATCGACTGAAACTTCCCCATTTCGATCAAACCCGTCCTTTAAGGCGACGACATGATCGGCATGTGTATCAAAGCCAATAACATCTAAACCACCGCGTGATAATGCGACGGCCAAAGGCAAACCTACATACCCCAAGCCCAGCACTGCGATTTTTTCATTTTGTGTATGTGTCACGGTTTCATGTCCAACAATATGTCACCCTGAATTTAATCATAAATGCGCTAGCGAAAAAGGCCGGGAATGTCACCCCCAAACACGGATTTGGTGGTGCGGTCGGATTTTAACCGCACATATGTCTAATTTGATCGCGATGTTGTGCGTTTGCCCACATGGATGAGTTGGTTTAGACCGGAAATGAACGTTTTGCCCGAAAGCTCTCTTATGAATTTTTTCCGAACGATTGCCTCAACCCTAATTGTCATGGCCATGTTGGTTTTGTCGCCAGCCGTATTTGCCCAAGAAGAGGGCGCTGCACCGGCACAAAGCTTTGCCGATGTGATGAAAGAAGCGGCCGAAAGCGGCGTCAGTGTGATCGTGATGGACCCCGGGGGCAATGTGATCGGTGCATCACAAGCACCTGAACAAACAGAAGAGGTTTTAGAACCAGAAGTCGCCAGCGAACGCATGTCTTCGTTGATGAAAGTGCAAACCAAGATCGATGGATTTCGCAGCATTCTACAACAAAGACTAGATGCGCTGCCCGCCGCCATCAATGAGGTGCAATTTATCCTCAGAGCTTCTAGCCCAACGGGTCAGATCAGTGCCTTTTTCAAAACGCTGCTTTGGACTTTGGGGCTGCTCGCCGTAGGGCATTTGTTCGAAAGAGAAATCTTTGGCAAACGTATTGCACGCAGGTATGTGGTTTCCAAAATCAAAGAAAACCCACAGGGGTATTCTGAAAAGCTACCCTTTCTGGTCTTTCGTTTTGTTGCCGGCACTATCGGCATTTGTCTGTCGATTTTGGTCGCCATCATTATTAGCGTTATTCTGTTTGGTGCCTCGGATGACACTGCAATCGAATTCACATACTACACGGTGACCACGGCATATTTCGCCGTCCGGATGGTATCGCTTGTTTGGCGCATGATCCTATCACCTTACCTAGAACAATACCGTATACCTGCCTTCTCGACGCCGGATGCCAAGCGCCTTCATAACTGGCTGTTTCTGCTCGCAACTCTTGATATTTGTACAGCCATGTTTGGCGTATGGCTAAACGAGTTGGGTCTAAATTACGATGTTTATGCCGTCATGGTGGTTGGCCTGACATCGCTATTTTCACTCCTCAACATCGCCATGATTTTTGTGAACTACCGCTCAATTTCTTCGGCAATTCGCAAGTACCGGGATGTATCGCAAGTCCCACTGGCCACGCGTTTGGCAAGCCAGCTTTGGGCACCGTTCATGGTCCTTTATGTCCTCTTTGGATGGATGCAAATGAGCTATCAGCTCATGATGAATGTGCCCGTTACAATCCCGCTAATTGCTGGCGCTTACATCATCTTCACATCAATAATCGTGGTCTATGCCACAATCAATTTCGCTATCGAACGATATTTCGATCGCGCGCGCTCCTTGCGCGAATTGAGTGACGCCGCTGAAGAAGCCGCCATCGCATTGGCATCAGGCGAAGAAATCACGGACTCAGAAGCGGAAATGCTAACGGAGGCTTTGGACGAAAGTTCGGCCCGCAAACTGAATACTTTTGAAGATCTCGCACGCCGGATATCCGGTATTCTCGCAATGGTCGCCGGACTGTTTGCCTGCATGCGCATCTGGGGTGGCGCGGACATGTTGACCGGAAACGGCACCATCGGCCGTGGTCAGGATATCATTGTCATCCTCTTTATGGGGTACATTTTTTACAATGCTTTCCGCATTTGGATCGACAGCAAAATTCGCGAAGAGCAGGGCGATATGCCTGAAGAAGGCGAATTAGGTGATGAAGGCGGCGCAAATGGCGCCAGTCGTTTGGCGACCTTATTACCTCTTTTCCGAAACTTCATTTTGATCATCATCATCGTGACGATTGCGCTGATTGTTCTGCTGGAGATGGGCATCAACGTAAGCCCGTTGTTTGCTGGTGCCGGCGTGGTTGGTTTGGCCATCGGCTTTGGTGCGCAAACGCTTGTTCGCGATGTTTTCTCCGGTGCATTCTTTCTGTTTGATGACGCCTTTCGCAAAGGCGAGTACATTGACATCGGTGGCGTGAAGGGCACGGTTGAAAAAATCTCGGTACGGTCATTCCAACTGCGTCACCACTTAGGGCCGTTGCATACGGTGCCATTTGGCGAAATTCAGTTCCTGACCAATTATTCCCGCGATTGGGTCATAATGAAACTGCCGCTGCGTGTGACGTATGACACGGATGTTGAGAAGGTGCGCAAGCTTATCAAAAACCTTGGCGTTGCCTTGCTGGATGACCCGGTGATCGGGGACAATTTCATTCAGCCTCTAAAATCGCAAGGCGTCATTCAGATGGAAGATTCTGCAATGATCATTCGTGTGAAGTTTATGACCAAACCCGGCGATCAATGGCTGGTCCGTAAAAAAGTGTTTGAGGAAATTCGATCGTTGTTTGAACGTGAGGACATCCACTTTGCGCACCGTCAGGTCACTGTGCGTTTGGCTGATGAAGATGCCGAGAAGTTGACGCCAAAACAAAGAGAAGCTGTCGCCGGTGCCGTTCTGGGAGCCATCGAAGAAGAAGAGATGGAGGACGAAGGCGGCGACGACCGCTAAGTTGATGAGGGGCAACGCCCCTCATTCCATGACACTCTGCTCTATCTGAAACGTATTATGCCCTGTTGGGATCAAGCGCGTCGCGCAAGCCGTCACCAAAGAAGTTAAACGCCAGAACAACAAACACGATGGGTAGCATCGGAATTGCCGTCCATGGGTAAATCTCGATCGACGCGAGGTTCTGCGCATCATTCAGCATCACACCCCAGCTGACCGCAGGGGCACGCAGGCCAAGACCCAGAAACGACAGGGCGGTTTCCCCCAAAATCATCGCCGGAATCGACAAGGTCGCGCTGGCGATCAGGTGGCTTAGGAAGTTTGGCAACAGATGCTTGCGGATCACGCGAGATGGTTTGGCACCCATCATTTCGGCTGCACGCACAAATTCTTCTTCTCTGAGAGACAGGAATTTAGATCGCACCGCGCGCGCCAATCCCGGCCAATCCAATATGCCTAGTATTATCGATATGATGAAGAACACTGACACGGGCCCCCAATGCGAGGGCACGGCGGCTGACAGCGCGAGCCAAAGCGGAAGCTCTGGCAGGCTGCGAAGTATTTCAATGACGCGGTTGATGATCCAATCAAGGAAGCCACCATAATACCCCGCGATACTGCCCAGCACGATGCCGATCAGGAAAGACACTGTGATGCCCACAAGACCAACCGTGAGGGACAGTTGCGCGCCGTAAAGGATGCGCGAGAACACGTCTCGACCCAGTCGGTCAGCTCCAAAAAGGAAAATAGTGGCCCCTTCGGGGGCGCAAACCAAATGGCGGTTGGATTTGATGAAGCCCGCCAATTTGTAGTAGGATCCCTCGCAGAAAAACTCGAGCTTGGCTGGGTTTTCGAGATCTGCAGTATACTCCCAACTGAAAGTCTCCAGGTTCACTTCGGCCGTGATTGGATACACGTAAGGCCCGATTAGTTTGCCTTCGTGAAACAAGTGAATACCTTGCGGTGACGCATAGAGGTGATCTGGCGCGCGTTCATTCGCGGTATAGGGCGAGATGAATCCCGCAAAAGGCAGCATCACATAAGAGATCAGTAGAAACAGCCCAGAGATCAGACCCAGCCTGTGCTCTTTAAAACGCAACCAGACCAGCATCCAATTGGGCATGTCCAATTCAGCATTGCGCGCTTCGGCACCAGTATCCGGCTCGTATGGGGTGGAGTCGACGTAGCGTCCGTCTGGCAAGGTCGTCATGTCGAGCGTCCTCCAAAACGGATGCGCGGATCAAGCAGCGCCAAGAGCAAATCAGAAATCAATGTGCCGACCAGCGTCAAAGCTGCGACAAACATCAGAACAAATGCGGACAAGAACAAATCTTGCGATTTCAATGCGGTGAGCAAAAATGGCCCGATGGTTTGCAGCCCAAGGACAACCGAAACCAAAACCGAACCAGAGACCATGGCCGGCAGCAATGTACCGATGTCGGCCACAAAAGGATTAAAGGCCACGCGCAACGGATATTTAACCAGCATGCGCGTCTCGCTCATGCCTTTGGCACGGGCGGTTTCGACATAGGGCTTGCCCAACTCATCCAAGAGGTTCGCTCGCAAGCGCTGCATCATTGCTGCAGCACCGGATGTGCCGATGACGAAAGTCGGAATGATCATATGTACAAGGACCGACTTCATCTTTTCGTAGCTCATTGGTTCGCCTTCGAATTTGGGGTCCATGAGCCCCCCGATGGGCAAATCCAGATAACGATTTCCGTAATAGAACAGGATTAAAGCCAGCAGAAAGTTCGGTGTTGCCAACCCCAAATAGCCAACAAAGGCCGACGTATAATCGATCCATGTTTTCGACCGGGCTGCGGCGAGTACACCAAGTGGTAATGCAACCATGTAGACAAACAAGATGGCCGCCACGTTCACCAAAACTGTGAGCCACAAAGCACCGCCAACGATGTCCGAAACAGGCCGATCAAATTCAAAAGACCAGCCAAATTCACCCTGAATCAAGCCAGAAAAACCGTGCGGCCCCGGCGCAAACCCCATCCAGATCAAATATTGGTTCCAAAGAGGTCGGTCCAGTGCGTATTCAGTTCGCAAAAATTCTGCTTTGGCCACACCAGAAGATTGGCCAGTCGCACGCAATTCGTTGATCTGATTTGATAAATAATCTCCTGGGGGAAGATTGATGATAGCAAAAATCATCACCGAAACCACGACCAACGTCGCCAGCATTGTGATAAACCTGAAAACCGCAAATCGCAGTATGACCATATGCTCTGCTCCTTACCGGTCTAACCAGAATTCGTCGGGACGGTGGATTCCGAAATGCGCTCCGGGGGACCAGGCCCATGTGCCTGCCTCGGGTACATTCATGAGACTGTTGCTGACAACCACAGGCTGGCGCGCACCAGACAACAACCCGATGGCAAAGACCTGATCGGCGTGTATATCCACAATCTCTTGCCAGATTTTTGTGCGCTCTTGGGTGGTGGTCGAGTGGCGCCAAGCATCGGCTAGTTCGATCAAACGGATCGCTTCGGGCAAGTCTGGTTTTTCACCTGCCTCGCCGTGGGTTTGGAAATATTGACCCCATTTGGGCCAAGCAAAGAATTCTTGCTGCTGAGGTGTCGCATAGGTTGGCGGCGTGAAGGGTTGGGCAAGGCCGTTATCCCAGCCAAACCAGACGGCCGCTTGCGTTTGACCGGAATACACCCGATTGCGCAGGATATCGCGTTCCAAAGGCCGCATGATCAGCTTCACACCCACGGCGCGCCAGTTATCAATGATAATCGACAGCGCATTTTCGACTTCTTGGCGCTCGCCTGCCGTTTCGATAACAACCCATAATGG
>ERZ1046740.319-NODE-319-length-41881-cov-9.055396_pt1 | contig 41881 bp, 48 predicted proteins | sample MGYA00383093_ERZ1046740 | MGnify/ENA primary metagenome ERZ1046740 (study PRJEB29581, sample SAMEA5548363) | metagenome | biome: marine; feature: coastal; material: water | depth 25 m | study: Short-term variability in the microbial, nano- and picoplankton... | reverse complement strand
GATTAAGTGCAGATGGGGTAGTTGGACCAAAAACTTTAGCAGCATTAGACAAAGGGGCTGATGCATATGTTGAAACAAATACTGTCTCAACTACTAATGAAAATACTTCATCAAATTCATCCGTTTCTTCTTCATCAGCACTAGATTTGCGTAATTACAACCCTAATAGTGGTTGTAGCGATGGCTATATTGATAACAATGACGTATGGGTACCAGACCCATGTTTTTACCCTGTATTTGTATATCGTTTTGGAAACATTGCTCAAGTGAATTCTCAAAACGAGTTAGATTCCTATTTGCAAGCTAGATGGTCTTTAACAAAAGAAAAAACATATTCATCAATTGGTCCTGTTGAAACTCAGAACTATACACCAGGAGTCAATTCACCCGTTAATGGTTTACCAATGCCTTCAGGATCAAATAATTCAATAGTTATAGGAATTAAGAATGATAATAATGTTAGAGCTAGACCTCAGTCTGGTCCCCAAAATGCTGATGCTGTTGTAGAAGTTTTAGTTGAAGGTGGTATGACGAGATTTATCAATATTTTTTACCAAAGTGATACTTCTTATCATGGTCCTATTCGTTCTGCTAGACCTACTGATCCAACAGTTTTACGTCCCCTTGGTGGAGTACTTGTAGCTAGTGGGGCTACAGGGGGTTTAATTCCTGAAATAGTTGATATGGGAGTCCCAGTTATAACAGATAGGAGACCAGAATATTTTAGAATTTCAAGTCGTAATGCACCGCATAATCTTTATGCAGATACGGCAAAACTAAAAGCCTTGGCTGTTTCTAAAGGTTACGTAAAGTCTGCTAATCCACAACCTCTTTTTGCATGGGGAGATCCTTCCGTATCTTCTTGGAACAATAACTCTTATTTAACGCTGAGTTTTTCTTCTCAAACTAGAACTACTTGGACATGGAATGGTAGTTCTTTTGTAAGATCATATTATGATGCGTATAAGGGAAGTAACTCTGGAAATGTTCATAATTGGACTGATGTTAACGGTAATCAAGGTCAAATAAGTACAACAACTGTTATAGCTCTTTTTTGTGAACCTTATATACATCCTTTACAGCTTCCCTCAGTTAAGACAGTGGGTGATGGTAGGGCAATCATCCTTCATCAAGGTAAGATGTTAGATGTATTCTGGAAAAGGGGATCTAATCTAGATCCATTTCATATAATTGATAAAAATGGTAAGGAACTATTCGTTCCAAAGGGTAAAGTTTGGATATCACTTGTACCAAATACAAAATCGCCGAGTTTTGGCTAAATTACTTTACTTTTGAACAATTCTCGTGGTAACCTAATAGTGCGTTTCAATTAAGTGTGATACGCAGCCCTGTTGGGAAGCCCTCTTCATTGGGGGCTTCCGTATTTTAGAGCTTATCTTTAAGGATTTCGAGTGTATTGCCCCATACGATGTCAGCAATATATGAGATAAGATAAACACAACCTTCAGATTCAAATTCATCAATTTTCTCAAAAACTTCATCTTGTAAACCTACAAGTGGTTTTTTTAAATACATTTCCTTAGGTATGGATGTTAACTCAGATATTTTTTCCAATTTTTGGTTAAGATCAACTTTGTTTTCACCAATAATTACATTTGTATGAAGGGTTCTTCCAATATCACTAAATTCTCGACCTTCGTTCTCACAATGCGTCCTGAGTATATTTGATTTATTTATAAATCCTTCAACATCAACATCCCAGTTTCCATAATCTCCATATTTTGCCAATAGTTTGAGTGTTACTTTTTCACCACCACCACATACCCAAAGTGGTGGGTGTGGTTTTTGTATCGGCTTTGGTTGGTTAATTGCATTTTTAATTTCGTAATAGTCACCTTTATAAGACGCTTCATTTTCAGTAGTCATTTTTTTATATATGATTAGTGACTCTTCAAGCATTTTTAATCGAATACCTGCAGTTGGATAATTATAACCATATGCTTCATATTCCTGGTCATACCAGCCAGCACCTATTGCGTATTCAAGTCGACCATTAGACATTACATCAATTGTTGAGGCGACTTTTGTTAAGTAAGAAGGGTTTCTATATGAATTACATGTGCACATTTGCCCTAATCTCACCTTGTTTGTTGTTTGAGAAAGTGCAGCCATCAATGACCAGCACTCATATGTAGGATCTTGGGTGGGTGTTGGTACAGTATGGAAGTGGTCATAAACCCATATCGATTCATAACCTAGGTTTTCAATTTTGTTGGCAGATTGAATTATTGTTTCCCATTGTTCTTCAACGGGTATACCTGATAAGTCCATTCTCCAACCCTGGGGAATAAATGCACCAATTTTCATATTATGATTATAGAGATTTATTATTTCTACGTCTCAATATAACCAGAAGTGAATTCATATCCTCAAAATTATCTTTATTCTTAATAACTTTATAGGTGTAGCTGAATATAAAGATCAGAAATATGATTGTTAGAAGTGAAGTTGATAAAGTTACAACGGCTTGATTTACGCAAACAGATCGATTCATACTTAAGTTCTTGTTTGTAGAAAAATCGACATTATTTGATAATAAATCAAATATAGTTCCACATTCTATTGTAAATTTCTTAAAGCTATACAAAGAAACAGTATTAAATTCAACTTGGACTATCGCAAAAATATTGTAAATCGATACACCAATTAAAAATGTAATAATCCATAAAGTGTATTTTGATTTAAACATAGCTAATATAAACTTTAATCTGTGGATAATATAACAATCATTTCAAATCAATTAAGCAGAATGCGTCAGATGAATCGTTATTATCATCAACAGTTTTTATTTGATGTCCGATTTCTTTTTTTGATTTCTATAGCACTGCTTATATTTCCTGTTGAACGGACCTTCTTTATAATTCCGTTTGTAAGTCTATTTGGAGCAGTTTTACTATCATTTCATGCACATTATTTAATTTTTTCTCGTAATTTTAGTCAATACTTAGAAAAGGAAATTAACAAACTCACCAACAAAAAAATAATGATTGCTCATGAACTTGAAAATACATATTTTTTTCCGATTCAAGATAAAAAAATTGTTGTTGCAGGCTTCGGAAAATCCTTTAGCTGGTTTGGATTTGTAACTCTCTTTATAACTTTATATGGAGTTGGCTATTTTATATATGGTGTAGTAAATATTAATTTTGAAGATTCAGTAATCTATACTGTATTATTGATTACGTTAAGTGCAGTTACTCTATTAACAGGCTTTTGGTGGTTTGTTTTAGGTGTAGGCGAAGATAGGCTAAAAGCTATTTATGAAAAATAAAAATGATATTCAATTCGGTGAAGGTACTTTTGATGATTTCTATGGTCATAAAATAATTTCTATTACTGAAGAATCTATTGTTACTGAATTATTAATAACTTCACACCATCATCAACCAATGGGATTGGTGCATGGTGGAGTCTACTCTTCAATGGCAGAGGCAGCAATATCATATGCTGCGTACTTCACCCAAGAAGATGTCTGGGTAGGTGTAAACAATAACACAGACTTTATAAAATCAGCTAAAGATGGTTTATTAGTGTGTAAAGCAGAACCAATAAAAATGGGTAAACGATCACAACTATGGGAAGCAAAGATTTTCAATAATGATAACCTTTGTGCAATATCAAAAGTAAGGTTAAGTAATATAAATGGTTAAAAAACATCTGTATAAATTAATAATTCTAAGTTTATTCCTCTCTGCATGTGCTGGGACGGATGAAAGTGAAGAAGCAGATGTAACTACAACAATAAATGAAGGAGAAATAATAATGAGTGATGAAAAAGTATACGCTTCAATGCCTGAAATGAGCATAGATACAAGTAAATCTTATACTGCAACTATTAATACCTCACTAGGTGATATGAAAATTGAATTTTTCACTGAAACAGCACCAGTAACAGTTAATAACTTTATATCACTATCTAACGATGGGTACTACGACAATATAATTTTCCACCGTGTGATTTCTGGATTTATGATCCAAGGTGGTGATCCAAGTGGTACTGGTCACGGAGATTATGGAAAATACCCTGGGTATACTTTTGCGGACGAACTTGACAATCAACAACCCTACGAAAAAGGTATTTTAGCAATGGCAAATGCTGGACCTAATACAAATGGTAGCCAATTTTTCATTATGCATGTTGACTACCCTCTACCTTACCAATACACAATATTTGGAAAAGTAACAGATGGATTGGATGTAATTGATTCAATTGCAGCAGTACAAACTGGTGAAGGTGATAAACCAGTTGAAGATGTAACTATATTAGGTGTAACTGTTTCAGAGAATTAATTGATTTAGAGGTGAGGATTCCTCCTGCAAGACCTTTTGAAGAATTTTTCAGAAATCCTGAATTAAATGATTCTTTAATTAGATTCTTTATATAACTTTGTGAATATCCTAATTTCTTTGAAAGTATCTTTGATATGTTAGTTTCATAAGATAAGCAAGTTTGGACATACACGTAAGAAAACAAAGAAAGAAATTGTTGCTTTTTAAGAGTTTTGTTTGATTTGTGCAGTATTTTGTATAATTTATTCAGATTTTTGTTAGTAAAATACAAAAAAGTTAATTTGGATGATGCATCTTGCTGATCTAGGTCTAAATAAGAATTAATAAGTTTGATTGAACGCTTATTTAAAGTATGCAAATTAATATTCCTAATTTCAACTGAAGTTAAGTTAATTGGTTGAGTCTTATTGTTTTGGATAGAGATACTCTTCATTGCTAATTGATAGGGGTTGATCGATATAAATTCACATAAAATAATGTGTTTTTTCAAAACATCAGAGTATTTAATACTAATTAACTCAGCATCCAGCGTTATTGATACCTTTTTTTTCATAATCTATTAAAACATAAAAATTTATGTTTTTTTTACTTGAAAATATTAGTTCTTAAGTTTCACTAATATTAGGAGCAATGAATATTGATATAACACTGCCGGATGGATCTGTTAAAAATTATGATCATCCTATTACAGGAACTGATATAGCTCTGGGGATAGGTTCTAGATTAGCAAAAGATGCTATATGTTTAGAAATAGATAATCAGTTTTACGACATGTCTCACATCATAAATTCAGATGTAGCAATAAAAATTATAACTAAACGAGACATACAAGCCTTGCAGATTCTAAGGCATTCCTCTGCACACTTACTTGCACAAGCCGTTTTAAATTTATATCCAGGAACACAGTATGGAGTTGGTCCCGATATAGAAGATGGCTTTTATTATGATTTCCTATTCGAACAAACAATAAGTGAAGATGACCTAGCGGTAATTGAAGAAGAAATGAAGAGATTATCTCACGAAAAACAACCCTTTGTTAAATCTTATATTACAAAAGAGGAAGCCAAATCTATTTTTACTGATCAAAAGTTCAAGATTGAATTAATTGATAGTGCCGATTCTGAAGAAGGAGTTCAGGGATCAGAAGTATCTATATATTCAAATAATGATTTTAAAGATCTTTGTAGGGGTCCTCATGTACCAGATACTGGAAAAATTCAACATTTTAAACTTACACGTCTTGGGGGTGCTTACTGGAGAGGTGATGAGAAAAACCCACAGTTACAAAGGATTTATGGAACTAGTTGGTTTACAAAAGAAGATCTTCAACAATATCTTGACAGGAGAGTCGAAGCAGAAAAAAGAGACCATAGAAAAATTGGTAAGGAACTAAGTCTTTTTACTACAGCAGATGAACTAGGTCCAGGGCAATTTTTGTGGAAACCAAATGGGGCATTGCTCAGGAATATCATTGAAAACTACAGTAAGAAAGCACACATCGACAACGGTTATGATTTTGTTAACACACCACATATCGGAAGATCTGTATTGTGGGAAACATCAGGTCATTTAGATCATTATGAAGAGGGAATGTACCCCCCGTTAAAAAGTAAAGATAACGATGATAAATACTATTTGAAACCTATGAATTGCCCATTTCATATACTTATATATAAAAGTGAACTTAGGTCGTATAGAGAGCTGCCACTGAGGTTATTCGAATTAGGATCGGTCTATCGTTTTGAGAAAACGGGTGTTTTACATGGGTTGCTCAGGGCAAGAGGATTTACTCAAGATGATGCTCATATATTTTGCACTTTTGAGCAAATTAATGATGAGGTTAACAATTTATTAAGATTTTCAATAGCTTTGCTGAAATCATTTGGATTTACTGAAATAGAAGCTGATTTATCAACAAAACCAGAGAAAGCTATCGGTAACGATGAAGACTGGAATATTGCAACAAGTTCACTTGAGAATGCTCTTAAAGACGAAAATATAAGTTTTATTACTGCTGAAGGTGAAGGAGCTTTTTATGGTCCTAAAATTGATCTTCACGTGAAAGATGCAATTGGAAGAAGATGGCAACTTTCAACCATTCAAATTGATTTCGCTCAACCAAATAATTTCAGCCTTGAATATGTATCTCCTGAAAATAAGAAAGATAGACCAGTTATGATTCATAGAGCATTGTTAGGATCAATTGAACGATTTACCGGCATATTGATTGAACATTACGAGGGCAAATTTCCAGAATGGCTTGCGCCCGTACAGATAAAATTACTCACAATTGGTAATGTATCTCAATATGTAGATACTATTCTTAACCAGTTATCAAGTGTTCGTTATGAGGTAGATGATAGAAATGTAAGGCTTGGTGAGAAGATTCATGATGCAAAAAAGATGAAGGTACCGCTAACTCTTATTATTGGTGAAAAAGATCTTGAAAGTAATACTGGATCTTTGAACATATTAGATGATGAAAGTATCAATAATGAAGATATAGACACTTTAATTAAGCTCATTAACGCCAAAACTTCCGAACCTGATTTTGGTTTCTAATGGTTGAAGGCATTGACATTTCTCAAGAAGATGCAGATAAGCAAGTTGTGCCTGATGATCTTAATTCCCTTGCTGTTGGAAGTTATATCATTCCTAGTCCCAAAAGACGTAGGACGTATGCCTTTTTATTAATCTTTACATCGATTATTACACAAGTATTATTTTCATTAACAAGTTGGTTAGATGTTACCGCTGGTTCAATTCTTGTATTATTAGCTGGCATTTTTATACTTCTAATAGATAATTCAGTACAAGTAAAACAATCTCAAGTAATTGAGAATATTACTCAACATATTCCACACTCAATTGGATATTATTCTATCGCTTTGACTTTTAAATTTATAAAAGGGATTAGGTTTCTTAAACCTGTTTGGACTGTGATAGTTTATGACCACATAAACCCTCCTTCGAAAAAAACAATTATTGAGATAGATGCGGGTACTGCTGTATTAATATCAGATGCGTATACAGAATCTATTAAAAATGCTTGAAAAATACTTTAAAACTGCATCTGAGAAATTTGCTCGGCCATTCATAAAAATCTGCATTTTTTTTAAAATAAAACCAAATGTTTTATCAGTAATAGGAATCCTGGTAGTAATTATAGGTTCTTTTTACTTCTTAAATTCAAATCGCAATATAGGAATTATTCTAATCTTTCTTGGGAGCGCGGTAGATGGTCTTGATGGCCCTCTCGCTAGAAGTTTAAATATGACTTCTAAAAAGGGAGCTTTACTAGATTCTACAATTGATCGTATTGGTGAATTATTTATTTGGGCAGTAATAGGAGTTAATTACACAACAAATAACTTAGAACTTTTTACAGTATTTTCGATTCTTACGTCTTCAGGATTGATTCCCTACATCAGAGCGAAATCGGAAATCTACAATATTGATAATAAGGTTGGACTCGCTGCTCGACCTGAAAGAGTATTATTCGCTGTTTTTTATATGTATTTTCAATTTTCCTTTGTGTATGTATATATATTTGCTGTTATTACTTGGACAACAGTTTTTCAAAGATTTATACGTTTATATAATTCTTTATAATGAAAAACCTTCAATTTCAGATAATTAAAGCAGCACATAAACTTCTGAAAAGATTTAATCTTAGTACTTTATTGCTTTTGGCCTACATTATTGGTCCTTTGTATTATCTTCTGTCATTCAGAAATAGTTTAAATTTACATAAAAGAAAAGAACGATTTAAGGAAATTGTTGAATTGCAATATGTGCCAATTAAAGTAAAAATCAATTATGTTAAATACTGGCTAGAAACACTTTGGCTTACTAAAGATAATTTCGATAATAAAATAATTGATTCAGTAGAAGTTGTGAATGAACATTATATTGAAAATCTAAGAAAACTAGAAAAAGGTTTCATTTTTGCTTTGCCTCACGTAGGTAATTGGGAAATGGCGATCCCTGTAGGTAAGGATTTAGGATTAAACCTACTTGCTGTTGCGGAACCACTAGAAAACAAAAAAGTTCTAAATTGGTTTAAAGAATTACGAGAAGAATTAGGGTGCGAAATTGTTATAGGAGGTAAGGGGCAAAACACTTTTGATCAACTTCAGGATAAGATAAATAATGGTTCACATGTATGCCTTCTGTCAGAAAGAAGTATAAACAAGAGCGGAGTTGGGGTTGATTTTTTTGGAGAATTAGCTGCCTTTCCGAAAGGTCCCGTTGCTTTAGCTCTGAAAACAGAAGTCCCAATAGTGCCAGCTGTGTTTCTTAAGCTAGAAAACAAATATACCCTTATATTTGAAAAACCTTTTTATGTTCCTCATTTTGATAATGAAGCTCAAAGCATCCAACAAGGGTTAAAGGTACTTGCAAAATCTATGGAAAAGCTTATTTCTATTGATATCAACCAATGGCATTCAATACAGCCAGTTTGGACTAATGAATACTAATCTATTGTTAGTTTCCCCATACAGTATGAAGCATTATGGAGGGGTTCAAAATCAACTAATATTATTTAAAAAATATCTTTCATCTAAAAATTTTAATGTGAAAATTCTTAGTCCAGATTCTCCGGATTTTAATGTAGGTGAAGCAATTAATTTGCCCTTCAATGGTTCCATAGCTCCAGTAAAGCTTACAGCTGCAAAAGATAGCATAAAAAAAGCATATGATTGGGCTGATATTGTTCATGTTCATGAACCATTTATCCCTTATTTTTTTTGGGGTATCAAAATAAATAACAGAACAATAGTCACTCACCATGCTGATTTATCTAAACCCTTTGCTTTTTTCCAAAAAATATTTTTAAGAAACGAAAAATATGCACATGCTGTAACTGCTGTAAGTAGAGTTGCAAAAAAGGGTATCGGCAATTCAATTTCAACAACAATTGTACCAAATACAATAGAACTGAATAATGAGACTGATAACTTAACTACATCTTCGATTAATTTATTATTTATTGGAAGGGATGAAAAACGAAAAAACTTTTCACTCTTTAAAAGGTTTGCAAACGAATATTCCAACAAAACCTATAATTTCGTAGCAATAACTAACAACACTAAGAGTGTTCAAAATATAACAGTGCACACCAATCCGGATGAGAACACAAAATCTAAGATACTAAATAATTCAACGATTTACATAGCTCCCAACACTCATGGGGAAAGTTTTGGTATAACTTTATTAGAAGCAATCAATTCTGATTGTGTAGTTGTCTGCAGTGACATTGATGCTTTTAAAGAACTCTTGGGAGATTCAGGAGTATATTTTACTAATAACTCACTTGATTCTCTTACGAAAATTGTAGACAGCCTATTAAAAGAAAACACTATGGAAGTTCTTTCTAAACAAAAAAAGTATATTGAAAAATACAATATTGATAAAGTAATGTCTAGTTGGATTTCACTCTACTCTCAAATATAGTTAAAATTAATAACATGAAAATAGATGCAACATTTAAAGTTAAAAAAGGCCTTGCTGAAATGCTTAAAGGTGGCGTTATTATGGACGTTGTTAATGCTGAACAAGCAAAAATTGCTGAGAAATCTGGTGCAGTTGCAGTAATGGCGTTAGAAAGAATACCTGCGGATATAAGAGCTGAAGGTGGTGTCTCTAGAATGTCCTCCGTAGAAGTAATCCAAGAAGTTATGGACACAGTATCCATCCCAGTCATGGCAAAAGCACGCATTGGACACTTTGTAGAGGCTCAGATGTTGGAAGAATTAGGTATTGATTTTATTGATGAGAGCGAAGTGTTAACTCCTGCGGATGATGTAAATCATATAAGTAAACATGATATAAAAACACCTTTCGTTAATGGTGCCACAAATATTGGAGAGGCTTGTAGGCGTATAGGAGAAGGTGCAGCAATGATCAGAACAAAAGGTGAAGCTGGAACTGGTAACGTAATAGAAGCAGTAAGACATATGAGAAGTATGACAAGAGGTATCAATAATATACTTTCTGCTGATGAAAATGAACTTATGGCTATTGCAAAGAATAATGGAGCACCTTATAGTGTTCTTCTTCAAATAAAAGAAAATGGAAAACTACCGGTTGTAAATTTTGCAGCTGGGGGAATAGCAACACCAGCTGATGCTGCATTAATGATGCAACTAGGTTGTGATGGTGTATTTGTTGGATCCGGTATATTTAAGAGTGGTGACCCCCTTGAAAGAGCAGAAGCTATTGTTGTTGCAACAACCAACTACGATAATCCTTCTAAACTTGTAGAGGTTTCAAAGAATTTAGGTGAACCGATGGTTGGAATTAACATAGACGACCTCGATGAATCGGAGAAATTAGCTAAAAGAGGTTGGTAATTGAATACGGGAATTCTTGCACTACAAGGCAGCTTCCATGAACATTCAGAATCATTAAAGTTAATCGGTAGAAGATTTACTTTAATAAAATCCGTTGAAGATTTAGATAGCATTGATTCATTAATTCTTCCAGGGGGTGAATCTACTGCTATGTTGAAAATACAAGAAAACAATCAACTTTTTAATTCCATAAAAAATAAGATCGAATCAGGTTTACCAACATTAGGAACTTGTGCTGGTTTAATATTATTATCTTCTCAGGATGTCCTAGGTAAAAACACTCTCAATATCCTAGATTGTGAAATTGAAAGAAATGGTTACGGAAGACAAAACCAGTCATTCGAAGGTATGGTTGAAATGTTTGACTTTAACGAAATGTACTGTTTTATTCGCGCACCAAGAATAGTTTCTACAGGAGACAACATAGAAGTTATAGCAAAACTCGACAATGAAATTGTCGGTGTAAAAAGTGATAATGTAGTTGGCTTAACGTTTCATCCAGAATTGACTAATGATAATTTCTACTTAGAATGGCTGAAAAACTTCTTGATGAAAGGATCAGATGTCAGGACATTCTAAATGGTCAACAATTAAACGAAAAAAAGGCGCAAATGATGCCAAAAGAGGGAAATTATTTGCAAAGCTAATAAGAGCGATAGAAGTTGCAGCAAAAAATGGTGGACCTGATCCAGCTAACAATGCTTCACTATATCAGGCTATATCAAAAGCAAAATCAATGTCCGTCCCTAATGACAACATTGAAAAAGCACTTAAAAGACTGAGTGGACAACAAGATAGCGATGACTTTGAAGAAATTTTTTATGAAGGTTACGGTCCATACGGAGTTGCAGTTTTAGTTGAATGTTTAACTGATAATAGAAATAGAACATCAGCTGATGTTAAGTCTATTTTTTCAAAATTTAATGGTTCAACTGGTGCACCAGGAAGTGTTAATTATCTTTTTGAACGAAAAGCCGTATTTATGTTTGAAGCAAACAACGATCGTCTTATTGATATAGCAATTGAAAACTCTTGTATTGATTTTACTGAAAGTGATAGTGGCATTTCATTCGAATTCTTACCTCAAGATTTCAAGAAAATGAATGAAATTTTTATTCAAAAAGATTTAAAATATTCAAATGCAGAGGTAGCGTATATTCCATCTACATCAGTGATGTTGGATATTGATCAATTTACAAAGATTACAAAATTGATTGACGCTCTGGAAGATCTTGATGATATTCAAAATGTGTATACAAATTTTGATATTGATGAGAATCTCTTGGATACTGCAATAAATTAAATAATTTTGTTAAAATTACTTGATGGTAAATAAAGCTAAAAAACAAGGCACAAATTACGAAACAAATATAGTCAACAGGTTGAACAAAATAGAAAACTTCAAAGCACAAAGGTTCGCTGAAGGTGGCTCTAATGATTTAGGTGATATACAGTTGTTTATTGATGATGAAGAATTTTTTATTGAAGCAAAATCAAGACAAAATTTAAACCTTCATCAAACATTAGATAAAGCTGTTACGAAATCGGGCGACATTAACACACTTGTTTTCTGGAAAAAGCTAAAACGCAAAAATAATAATGAAAGAAGAACTAACGATGGTGTTCCAGAGGTCATTTCTATGTCCTATGAATTATTTGTAAAACTTCTCGAAAAATAATTGTCTCAAACACCAACATCCGACCTCGACTACAATCTTTTAGAATCATCTATTGCTCAATATAGGTATAGCAATCCTGAAGATTCTAAACTACTGGATGCTAAAGACAGACATATATCAACATTCACTGAGTACATTAACAATTTAGAAGAGCAATCTGTGTTTATATTTAATAGATCAACTGTTCAGGATGTTCGTATAACAACAGAAAAGTCAAAAACACAAGGTAAAATTGAATTTTTTATTTTATCTATTAAAGATGAGTATAAAGCTGAGGTTATGATTAAAACTTCAGGAACTATTCAAATTGGCAGTGAAATAGAAACTTTACTCTTTTCCGCACAAATTTTATCAAAAAAAGACGGTGTATATACTGTGAAATTTTCAGAAAATGTTGCTTATTTGATTTCTGAGTATGGCAAAGTTCCACTTCCACCATACATTAAAGATGATAGTTCGAAATACAGTGACTATAAGAATGAATTTTCTGACGGAGGCTTTTCTGTAGCATCATCAACAGCTGGTTTACATTTTTCAAATAAGATGATTAAACAACTTGAAAACAATGGTCATCGAGTTTTCTACCTAAATCTTGATATAAATCTTGGGACTTTCAAGCCAATCAATACGGATATTATTGAAGACTACAAAATCCATTCGGAATCGTATCAAATGCGTTCTAAAGATTATGAGGAAATATTAGGTCTAAAAAAATCAGGATTCAAGATTGTATTAGTAGGCACTACCGTATTGAGGACACTTGAGACAGTTTTTACAACAGGTAAATTAAGCGGGGAGACAAATTTATTTATTACTCCTGGCTACCAGTTAAATATTGGAGATTACTTAATTACTAATTTTCATGCACCTAAAAGTAGTCTTTTATCAATTGTTCAAACAATTTATGGAGATAATTGGAGAAATTTATATGATTACGCACAAAAAAATAATCTTCAGTTTTTAAGTTTTGGAGATGCTGTATTATTCAAAATGAATGAGTAATCTAAAGTTTTCTGTTGTTAAAAAAGATAAGGAAGCACGTGCTGGCATTCTTACTGTAAACAACAAAGAATTATTGACACCTACTTTTATGCCCGTTGCTACAAAAGGAGCACTTAAATCAACTCCACATGAACTACTTGATAAAACAACCGTACTCCTTGCAAACACTTATCATTTATACCTAAGACCAGGTGCTGAAACTATAAACGAACTTGGTGGCCTACATAAGTTTATGAACTGGGACAAACTAATTCTTACAGATTCTGGGGGCTTTCAAGGCTGGTCACTACCGACTACAAAATTTGAAGACGGCATAGAGTTTAAAAATGTATACGATGGTTCAACTTTTCTTATGACCCCAGAACTATCAATAAAAACTCAAAATTTACTTGGAAGCGATATTGCAATGATTTTTGACTATGTTGTAGATATTGATGCTGAAGATTATCTTCAAAAGGAAGCAATTGATACTACAGAAAAATGGGCAACTATTGCAAAAAATGTACATAGCAATAAGTCACAAGCACTCTTTGGTATTGTTCAAGGTGGTTTAGTTCAGTCATTAAGAGAAAAGTCTGCTCTTTCAATGACTCAATTAGGATTTGATGGATATGCTTTAGGTGGACTTGCATTGGGTGAAACACGTGAGGAAAGAAAATCTATAGTTAACTTCACTACAAATTTTCTCCCTGATGACAAGCCAAGGTATGTTATGGGACTTGGTGATACCTTGGGTTTGGTTGATTTAATTGAAGAGGGTATTGACATGTTTGATTGTGTGTGGCCTGCGAGATTGGCTAGGCATGGGAAATTAATTACAGGTAACACATACATAAACATTAAAAATAAAAAGTATGAAAATGATTCCAGTCCAATTTATAAAGATTGTCCATGTTTTACATGCACAAGTTATTCAAAAGCCTATTTAAGACATCTTTTAAGAAACGAACCCACAAGTGCTTGGCTTTATTTAACAATTCATAATTTAATACAAACAGAGATTATGCTAGATGAAGCGAGAAAAAGTATATTAGAATCAGATTTTGCTAATTTTAGGAAACAATATAAATGAATGAACTTATAAGCGTATTACCACTATTTATTGTATTGGTCGTTTTTTATACAATATTATGGGTTCCCCAAAGAAGAAGAAATAAAAAACATGCAAATATGTTAAGTGAATTAGCTATAGGAAATAATGTTGTCACTGATTCTGGCATTCATGGGAGAATTGTTGCTATTGATGAAAACACCCTTACACTCGTTCTTAAAAAAGGTGAATTAGTAATAAGCAAAGCAAAGATTGATAGAACTGTATGAAAAAGTATTTTAAAATTTTATTTCTTCCTATTCTGTCAATTGGGCTATTTTCAATAGTTTACACTCAGAATATATCACCAAAATTGGGCCTTGATTTACAGGGTGGGATTTCAGTAATTCTGACAGCTGAAGAAGGTACTGATCAAGAATTAATTGAACAAGCAGTAGAAATCATGAGAACAAGAATAGAAGCTTTTGGTGATGTCCAAGAACCTGAAATAGCAATAAGCGGTGAGAATTCAGTATTAGTGCAACTACCGGGTGTAACCGATCAAGAAAAAGCTATTGAAGCACTTGGAACAACTGGCTTGTTAACCTTTAGACCTGTATTAGATTCATCTCTTACAACTGGTTATTCTCCAGCACTATCTTTAGTTGTTAATCCAGATGACCCCGAAGATGTAACAACGGTCGTGAAACCTGGCGTAACAGGTGTAGATGATGTTATCGGCATATCTTTGGATGACAACCCAGAATTCGAATCATATATTTTATCTGTTAATTCAGGATACCCTGTCGTATACCAGTTAGGACCAGCTGAATTAACAGGCAATGACATCTCAGATGCAATTGCTGTATTTCCTGAGAATGAGTGGATAGTATCTTTAGAATTTAAAGATTCTTCGGCTGAAAAGTTTACAGAGTTAACAAAAAAACTTGCAAATGAAAACGGTGAGAAAAGAAAACTTGCAATTGTCTTAGATGGAGAAGTGGTTTCTGCGCCAGGAATTGCTTTTGATGTAGATCCTTCTGTAGGAATAACAGGGGGTACTGCAGCAATATCAATGGGTAATGCTGATGGAGGAGAAGCAGCTAACAATTTAGCAATAATACTAAGGTATGGTGCTTTACCTGTTTCATTTGAAAGATCATCGATCGAAAAAGTGTCAGCTACTCTTGGTGAAGATACTCTTAACCTTGGATTACAAGCTGGTCTCATAGGTCTCATAATTGTTTCAGTTTATTTAATACTGTATTACAGGATTTTAGGCCTTATAGCAATCGCAGGTTTGAGTTCGTTTGGATTACTGTTTTATTCGGTAATTTCTTTGTTAGGGGAGTATCAAGGTTTTACCTTAACTCTATCTGGAATAGCAGGAATAATTGTATCTATAGGTCTTGCTGCAGATTCGTACATAGTAACTTTCGAAAAGTTTAAAGATGAGATAAAAATAGGTCGTTCATTTAATTTTGCTGCCGACAAAGCTGCAAGTGATGCTTGGAAGACAATTTTAACAGCAGATTTCGTATCTTTGTCAGCTGCTACGTTGTTATATGTTTTAGCAATTGGACCAATCAGAGGTTTCGCCCTAGCTCTTGGTGTAGCTACTATTTTTGATCTGATGTTCACAAGACTATATACTAGGAACTCAGTACCAGCAGTAAGCGGAATTTCAAGCAATTCAAGATTATTTTTTCCAATCAAAACTAAGGACTTAGTAAATGATTAAAAAACTCTTTTTAGGTTCAACAGAAATCAATTTTTTAAACGTAGGGAAAGTCTTCTATCGTGTGTTTATTGTTGAAGTTGCTATATTTATCGCAGTATTAACTATGTCACTCATAGGTGTATTAAACGTAAACTTATCCGTTGACTTTACCGGTGGAACTACATATCAAATAGAGGCTGAATATACAGATATTGATATAGAACAAGTTATGTCAAGCAACATATTAGATGTCTCAAGGTATCAAACATTTGAAAACTCTAATTCTATAATATTTCGCGCAACAGAGAATACCCAAGATAAAGAAACTGAGTTCTTGTATTATCTTTCTAATAAATTTGATATAGCCGACGAGAACATAGACTTCCAGAGAGTTGGCCCAACATTTGGTGATGAAATTACAGCAAAAGGTTTACAAGCTTTAGTTATATTTTTAACTCTTGTTGTCCTATTGATATCTTATAGATATGAATTTAAATACTCTCTTATTGCTTTAGTTGCCTTAACACATGATCTGTTTTTGGTATTTAGTTTATATGTTTTACTTGGACTTGAAATAACACCGTCTACAGTAATAGCATTACTTACAATTTTAGGTTACTCACTTTATGACACTGTAATATTATTTGATAAACTCAACGACTCAATAAAAACTTCAAAGTTTTCTTACCTGTCAATAGATTCGTTAAACAAAACTTTCAATGAGGTGCTCATGAGAAGTTTAAACACTTCTATTACGTCAGCAATTCCGATTGCTTCCATTTTATTTTTAGGAAATTATTTAGGTCTTTCTGGAACGTTATCTGATTTTGCACTTCCTTTGTTTATAGGAATTCTTTCAGGGACATACAGTTCAATTTTCGTTACAGTACCATTTTTAGCAAAGATAATTAATAAATAAATACCTTACTACCATATAGATATGGTAGAAAAGCTTCAAAATGACGAAAAGACTGTGAATGATCTTCTATCATCATTAACTTCGCGATATGATGCTGGTGATCTGGAAACAATAACTTCAGCATATGAAATGGCATCACTTGGACACAAAAAACAAAAAAGGAAGTCTGGTGAACCCTACATTATTCATCCTCTAAGTGTTGCTATTTACCTAGCTGATTTGAGCATGGATCTTGAGACTGTTACAGCTGCATTACTACACGATTTAATTGAAGATACAGACATTACTTATTCAAATATTAAAGATGAGTTTGGTGCAGATGTTGCAAATATAGTTGATGGGGTTACGAAATTAGATAGGATCAAATACAGTACTAAAGAAGAAGCAAAAGCTGACGCTATTAGAAAAATGGTGGTAGCTATGTCTAAAGATATCAGAGTACTGATACTTAAACTAGCTGACAGACTGCATAACATTGAAACATTAGAACATCTTAATGATTGGAAACAAGAAAAGATTGCAAACGAAACTCTTTATGTTTATGCTCCTTTGGCTCACAGACTTGGGCTCCAAAATATTAAACACACGTTAGAGGACACTTCTTTTGAAATACTATTCAAAAAACAAAATCAAGAAATAGAAAACTTAATAGAAAAGACTTCACCTCACCGAAATTCTGAAATTTCAAAAACTACTAAAATACTATCGGGACTACTGGGTGATAATTCTATATCTGCTGAAGTTGTTGGAAGGCCTAAACACAATTATTCTATATACAAAAAAATTATCAATAGTGGATTATCTTTTCATGAAATTAATGACTTGATTGGTATCAGAATCATTACAGATGATGTTAAAAATTGTTACTCAATTCTTGGTTTAGTTCATGCTAATTTTCAGCCCGTACTTGGTAGATTTAAAGATTTTATATCAATGCCGAAATTTAACCTATATCAAAGCTTACACACAACTGTACTAACTCCTGACGGAAATAAAGTTGAAATTCAAATACGTACTAGAGAAATGCATTATCGAGCAGAATTTGGAGTTGCTGCCCACTGGAAGTACAAAGAAAAACCTTCAAATGATTTATCGGAGTGGACGAATGAGCTAAATAATATTTCCGTTGAATATCCAGATCCTAACGAATTCCTACAACATATGAAACTTGATCTGTATGAAGATGAAATCTTTTGTCTGACACCTAACGGAGATGTTGTAACACTTCCATCGGGATCAACTACTGTCGATTTTGCTTTTGCAGTCCATACTGAAGTTGGTGAAAAAATGATTGGAGCAAAAGTTAATGGTAAATTATCAAATCTTAGCAACAGCATAAAGACTGGAGATATTGTTGAAATATTAACAACTAATGACACTAGTAAAGGACCGAGTAGGGATTGGTTGAATATTGTCAAAACATCAAGAGCAAGATCCAAAATCAAACAATGGTACCAGAAGCAAATGAAGGATGAAGATATACAAAAGGGTAAACAAATCCTTAATGTTTGGCTTGATGAAAACAGTGATGTTTTAAATTTTTCAAACAAAGAAGACATCTTAAAAAATATCTTAAAAGTTACTTCTTTACCAAATTATGAAATGTTTTATCAAAAACTTGGTAGTGGTAATTTAAAAATAAACAACATTGGTAACAAAATTCGAAATTATGTATTCCCGGAAGAAATTACAGATGATGAAGATATTTTCACACCAGAAGTAAAGGACAATGCAAGTTCAGAGCTAATTATCGTTGAAGGTTATGACGATATTCAGGTAAGAATGGCTAAGTGTTGTGTACCAGTCCCTGGAGATGATATCTTGGGTTTTGTCACTATATCTAATGGAATTTCTGTTCATAGATCTGATTGCATGAATATACAAATAGACAGCACAAAAGGAGAGAGAATCATAGATGTTTCTTGGGGATTCAGTGCACACACCGGCAGCATCATTTGGCTTGAAATAGAAGCTATAGACAGACCCTACCTGCTCCGAGATGCGACAATCGCTATATCAGATAATGGTGGAAATATTCTTGTTGCTAAATCGGTTACAAGTAGTAAAAGGATTGTCAGCTTAGTATTCCAGATAGAAATAAGCGACAATAATCAACTTGAAGAAATAATCAAGGACGCAAAAGGCATTGAAAATGTGTTTGAAGCATCGAGAATTTTTCCGGGAAAGAAATAGTGTCTGAAATCTATAAGTTCACTAGTTTTACTACATCAAATTGTTATATATTACGTCCCTTTAATGATGACGTTTGCTTTTTTATTGACCTTCCACCTGACCTTGAAGAGCCATTAGAATATGTCAAAAATAATAATTTAACAATTGGTGGTGCTTTGGTAACCCATGGACATTTTGACCATGCACTAGGGATGCAAAAGTTTAATGGCAATATACATATGAACTTAAATGATGACTTCTTAGCTAGAAACCCTCAAGAGCAGTTAGCAATGTTTACAAATACTACTCAAGATGTTGAAATGTTTAATGGTGAAATACAGGATGTTGAACAAAGCGAATTTGATTTTCTGAATGTTTATCATAACCCGGGCCATACTGCAGGGAGCTCTTCTTTCGAATTCCCGGAACTTGGATTTATATTTACTGGGGATTTTGTTTTCAAAGATAGCGTTGGTCGTACCGATCTCAAAACAGGTAGCCATAATGAAATGATTTCTTCAATTAAAAATGTATACTCATTATTTAATAATGATTATGAAGTAATGCCCGGTCACGGACCTTCAGAAAAAGTTAGTATTATTAGTAAGAATAATAGTTTTATAAAGGATACTCTCAATGGTAGAACAAGTTAAAGGGACGCAAAACATTACCGATGATGCTTCTTCAAAGTATCTTTTTATAAGAAACCTTTTTACAGAGATGTTTGTTAACTATGGATACTCTTACTTACAGACACCTCATCTTGAATACACTGAACTATTTGAAAAGTCTATTGGTAAAAATTCTGAAATCGTTTCAAAACAGATGTACCAATTTACTGATAAGGGTGGTCGGTCCCTTGTTTTGAGACCTGAAGGAACTTCAAGTATTGTGCGGTACCATTCTCAATATCAAAAAGAATTAACCAAACAATATGCATATTTTGGACAGATGTTCCGATATGAAAATCCACAGAAAAATCGCTATAGGGAGTTCACACAAGGTGGAGTTGAGATAGTTGGAAATATAGATGAATATTCAGATTATCAGGTAATCAACGACTCGATTCGTTTTCTTAATAAACTTGATTTAGATTTTGTTCTAGAAATTAACACAATAGGCTCTATTGAAGATAGGGAAGCTTATTCTGCTAGCTTAGTTAAATACTTCGAAATCAATGAAAGCAAACTTTCAACTGAAAGTAGAGAAAAGCTTTCAAACAATACCCTCAGAATATTAGATTCAAATAATCCTGCAGATCTACCTGTTATAAACGATGCTCCAGAAATTACTGAATTTATAAATACAGCATCAATGGATAAATATGAAAATTTAAAAAAACTATTAACAAATAATCAAATTAAGTTTAAAGAAAACACAAGGCTTGTTAGGGGTCTTGATTACTATAACGACCTTACGTTCGAATTTGTGAACAATGACGGACTAGTGCTTGGTGGTGGTGGGCGTTATGATAAATTGGCTGAAATTTTAAATATAGGTTCATTTAATGGTGTAGGAGTGGCTTTTGGTATTGAAAGAATAATGAACTCTATATCCCCAAAAAATTACTCTCCTTATATTTATTTAATTGGATCAAGTATTGATAAGATATCAAAATACTCACAGTTCTTAGATGAAAAAGATCTTTCTTATTATAAACCTCCAAGACTATCCAAGATAAACACTCAGTTTAAATATGCTAAGAATCTTAACGTCAAGTATGTAATTAATACTGATGAAGATACAATTAAAGACTTAGAAAACAACACGTCAGTTAATTTTGAAATTGGAGTATTAATTGAAAATAAATGAACTAGGTAATCTTAATGATCAAACTAATGTCTCTGGAATTTATGGATGGGTCGATACTGTTAGAGATCATGGTGGACTAACATTTATTGACCTAAGAGACTTTGATTCAACTATTCAATTAGTGTTTGATAAGGAATCTTCAATAAATACTAATGTTAAGAGTGAATATTATATTGAAATATCTGGTGTATTTAAAAAAAGAGATTCCGGTCTAGTCAATAACAAAACCCTATTAGGAGATTTTGAGATTGCTGTTGAAACACTTAATGTGATTAATGAAAGTAAACCATTACCATTTCAAATTGAAGATGGTGTCGATACTGATGAAAGCATCCGACTCAAATACAGATATTTAGACCTAAGACGAAATGAAATGAAGCACAATATTCTCGCAAGGTCAAAAACCTTCAAGAGTATAAGAAATATAATGAACAAATTAGATGTATTTGAAATTGATACGCCTACTTTAATTAAATCAACACCTGAAGGTGCAAAAGACTTTCTTGTGCCTTCGAGAAAATCACCTGGATCATTTTATGCACTTCCACAGTCTCCCCAAATGTATAAACAGTTATTCATGATGTCTGGTTTTCCAAACTACTATCAAATAGCAAAATGTTATAGAGATGAAGATTCAAGGAAAGACAGGCAACCCGAATTTACTCAATTAGATTTAGAATTCGCAAATGCCGATCCTGCTTTAGTCAAGTTAAAAGTGGAAACTATTGTTTCACATATTTTTGACGAAGCTTTTGATATTAAAATAAATACACCTTTTTTATCCATGTCATTTCATGAAGCAATGACTCTATACGGAACAGATAAACCTGATTTACGTATTGTAGAAACTATCCAAAACATAACTAATGTTTTTGCAAACACCGAAATTAAGTTCATTAACGAAGTTTTAGAAGATAGTGGTGTAGTGATGTCCTTACATACTGATGAAATATTGACTAGAAAAGAATTAGACAGACTTGATGAATTAATAAAACAAATGGGATCAAATGGTCTTGGTTGGTTCAAGAATGATGATAATGAACTCTCAGGTCCTCTAGTTAAGTTTTTAAATTCTGAAGAAAAAGCAGAATTATTAGCAAATGGTCATGGTACAACAGTTTTTCAAGCTGGTGATTTCAACACAATATGTAAATACATGGATGTACTTCGAAGAGACATATTTAGTAAAACAAATAATGATTCCACAAGTTTCCTGTGGGTCGAGGATTTTCCATATTTCGAAACAGAAGACGGTACTTTACAACCATCTCACCACCCATTTACTGCCCCTAAAGATCCACTAACCTTTGAAGAAAGCCCTAACGATTCTATTGCGTTACATTATGATTTAGTCCTGAATGGAGTTGAGCTTGGGTCAGGTTCTCAAAGGATTAATACACCTGAAATTCAAAAACTTGTTTTAGAAAAATGGGGTTTATCGAATGAAGAAATTGATCAAAGATTTGGTTGGTTCATAGAAGCTTTATCATACGGAACGCCAAAACACGCCGGATTTGCCATCGGTATTGATAGGTTAGTTGCAGAAATATTAAAACAACCTTCAATCAGAGATGTGATACCATTCCCTAAAACGCAATCAGGTATGGATCCTCTAACAGATGCTCCTTCATCTATAGAGGAAAATGAGTTAAATGAATACAATTTAAGGTATATTCGCGATGAGAAGTAGTGAAATTAGAAGTAAATTTCTAAAGTATTTTGCTGATCTTGATCATAAAATTCTTCCATCAGCATCATTAATTCCTCATGATGACACTTTATTATTTACTGCTGCTGGCATGGTTCCACTGAAAGATTACTTTTCTGGAAACAAAGTTCCTGAAAACAATAATATGGCTTCTTCACAAAAATGTATAAGAACAGTAGATATAGATATTATTGGGGAAACCGATAGGCATTTATCTTTTTTTGAAATGCTGGGAAACTTCAGTGTAGGTGGGTACTTTAAAAAGGAAGCTATTGAATATGCTTACGATTTTATAACGAACGCATTGGGTGTGGATGCTAATAAATTATGGTTTACTGTATACAAGGATGATGATGAAGCATTCGATATATGGAACAAACATATAGGTATTTCAGAATCTAGAATACAAAGAGGTGATAAGGACAATTTTTGGCACATGAATATCCCTGGACCGTGTGGTCCAAGTTCTGAGATCTTTATTGACAGGGGAGAACAATACGGTGATGATGGTGGACCAATAGGTGGCGGGGAAGACCGATTCGTAGAAGTATGGAATTTAGTATTTACTGACTCTATCCAAAATAAACCATATGAAATTGTTGGAGAATTACCTAAAAAAAATATCGATACAGGAATGGGCCTAGAAAGAATGGCTATGGTTTTACAAGAAAAGGATCACTTATTCCAGACAGACCTCTTTGAAAGCTTACATACGAAATTAATCAAACACCTAGACAAAAGAGATGATAAATTTGAAAAGATTATCATGGATCATATAAAATCAACTGCTTTTATGATTGCTGATGGCGTGGTTCCAACAAATGAAGGTAGGGGCTACATTTTAAGACGACTAATTAGAAGATGCATAAGAGCATACAATCAAATTAAAAAAGAGTTAGATTCACTTGATTATCTTATAGATGAAGTTATTAATGTATACGAAGATTCGTATCCTTCATTATCAGAAAATAGGGATAAAATCATGAAACTTTATGGTACTGAGGAAAAGTTATTTCAGAAAACTTTAACAAAAGGTTTGAATGAGATTAATTCAATTCTAAAAATAAATAACAATATAACGTCTAAAGATGCTTTTTATCTTTTCGAGACTTATGGCTTTCCTTTCGAACTTACTAACGAAATTTCACTAGAAAATGGTATAAATCTGGACGAAAGTGAATTTTTACAATATTTTGAAGATCATAAGTCTAAATCAAGTTCTTCAAAAAAAACTGGTTCTTCTGTAACTATTGATACTGATAATAATGTTTTTGTTGGCTATGAAAAACTTGAACATACTTCTGAAATCACAGATATACAACAAGTTGATGGGGAACAGGTAATCTTCTTTCAGGAAACACCATTTTATTTTGAAGCTGGTGGACAAGTTTCAGATGAAGGATTTTTAATACATAATGAACATCAATACGATGTTATTAAGTTATTACAAACCAAATCTGGGGCTACAGGAATCTTAACCAACAGTAATAACTTTCAAATTGGAGATAGCGTGACACAAATTGTTGAAAATAATTTCAGAAATGCTGTTTCAAAGAGTCATACTGCTGCCCATATGGTGCATGCCTCTTTACGAAACATTCTTGGTTCTCATGTCGCACAAGCAGGTTCACATGTTGCCCCTGGTAGATTTAGATTTGATTTCAGCCACACCAGTAAAGTTTCCACTGAAGAATTAGATACTATATTTAAAGAAGCAAATAGTCATGTGTTTAAAGATTTAGAAGTAAATACAAATATTATGGGGATAGAGAAAGCTAAAGACGAGGGTGCCTTAGCATTTTTTGGCGATAAGTATGATGACGATGTAAGGGTTGTTAGTATTGGTGACTTCAGTAAGGAACTCTGTGGTGGAACACATGTGGCTAATTCACATGATGTTGGTTTAATCGTCCTCACTGGGGAGTCGTCTATAGGTTCAAATCTACGAAGAGTTGAAATGCTCTCTGGTGCAGAGGCATATGAATTCTTAAGAAATGCTTACAATTCATATGACAATGTAAGTAATCTCTTGAAAACTACGATAGAAGATGTACCCAAAAAACTTAAAGTTTTTTTAGAAGATTACGAGGAACTTACATCAAAACTATCAAAGTTTAGAGAAATTGAATTAAATGCAACAGTAAAAGAAATTATAAATACCACTGAAAGTATTAAAAATACAAATGTATTCATTGGAGAAGTAAGTGTGGAAAATAATAGTGACCTAAAAGATTTAGCACTTAAATGTATTTCAACGGATAAAGTTGATATTGTTGTACTTATTTCTAAAGTTGGAGATAAAACAGGCTTAGTCGGTGCTGTTAACAAAAATAATGATCTAAATATCTCAACAATTATCAGCGATGTCTCAAAGCTTTATAATGGTGGTGCTTCTAAAGATCCCAACCTTTCTATCGGTGGTGGTCCAGGTACATATGACAATAAATCTGCATTAAAAATTATTGAAGATTCACTTATAGAAATACTTTAAAAATGAATGTGCTCGGGATTGACTATGGTGAAAGATATATTGGATTTGCTGTTTCAACTCAAAAATCAAATACACCCTTCGCATTAAAGGTTCTTGATACAAAACAAGATACCTTGCTTGAAAACCTGGAATTAATTATTGAAAACTACAGTATAAATAAGATTGCGATTGGTTATCCAATTGGTTTGAATAATAACCAAACAAGGATGAGTAACTTGATAGATATATTTATCGAACAAACACTAGTTAAAAAACTAGGATTAGATGTATCTAAAGTAGATGAGCGTATGACATCCGCTGTAGTAACTAAGTCAAAGAAAGAACGTATTGATGATATCTCAGCACTTCAAATATTGGAAACTTACTTAGCCAATGTTTAATTCATATATTAAAAATAGGACACCTCTTATGCTAGTAGGTACCATTCTGGGCATTCTTTTATTTACTTTTACTTCACTCAATTTTGCGGAGAATGTTCAAAAAAATGATACTCTCTCTGTTAATCAGAACTCTTCACAGATAGAAATCATTAACGTATCTATTAATCAAGGTTCATCTGCTTCAGATATTGCATCTTTATTGTCGTCTGAAGGAGTTGTTACTTCACAATTAGCTTTTGAACTGTATTTAAGAAGCGAAAACCTTACTGATAAGTTACGTGCAGGAGATTATGAAATCGCTAATAATTTAGAATTTTCAGAGATTACCGCCATTTTACTTAAAGGACCTCCATTAAAAACTTATACCATAACTATCCCAGAAGGATTATGGATAACTGAAACCTTGCTTTCAATATCTTCACAAACGGGATTTGATTATGATTTATTGCTCAATTCATTGTTATCTGGACAAGTAGAAAGTGAATTTCTGTATTTGAACGATCCTACTAAATTAAGCAATTGGGAAGGACTTTTGTATCCGAATACGTATCAAATTAATCTTGAATCTAATGGTGAAGAGATACTGCAAATAATGGTTAATGAACTTGAAAGTGTAACTGCAAAGCTTTTATCCGAGCAACAACTTCCTACTTGGATAGAAACGTATAATGAACTGTTTATTGTTGCCAGCCTTGTTGAGGCTGAATCAAAGATTCAAGAAGATAGACCATTGGTTTCTTCAGTAGTTAAAAATAGAATTCAAGAGGAGATGCTTATCCAAATTGACGCAACAGTCCTATATGCACTCCAAAAAAGGAAATCTCAAGTGCTACTAGTTGACTTACAAATTGACTCAGAATATAACACCTATAAATATTTAGGATTGCCGCCGACTCCAATTTCAGGTTTTGGAGAAAGGTCTATACAAGCAGTTCTCGATACTCCAGAAAATGATTTTTTATACTATCTATTAACTGAAAAGAATGGCAAAATGTCATTTACAAACGATTATACAGAATTTATAAACCTCAAGAATAAAGCTAAGGAAGAAGGTGTAATCCCATAATGGTATCTACTAACGACATTCGACCAGGACAGTCAATTCTTGTGGAAAATACATTGTATTTGATTCTTGAATATCAACATGTAAAACCTGGAAAAGGCAGAGCATTTGTGAAAACAAAATTGAAAAACCTATCAAGTGGTGGGGTAGTCGATAAGACTTTTAGAGCAGACGAAGATGTTCAACAAGCCTTTATTGATAAGCAAGTTTTTCAGTTTTTATATAAAGACTCTGAAGATTATATATTTATGAATAATGATAGTTTCGAACAAATTACGTTAAAACAGGAAATTGTTGAAAACAAACATTTGTTTCTTACTTCCAATCAAGAAGTTACAATACAAATGTATAACGATACGCCGATTGACTTAGTACTTCCTGCGACAGTCAACCTCAGGGTAACTAAGGCTGAGCCAGCAGTTAAAGGAGATACAGTATCTTCATCAACGAAATCAATAACTTGTGAAACTGGACTGGTGCTTAATGTGCCTATGTTCATTGAGCAAGATGAAATGATAAAAGTTGATACAAAAAACTCTACATACATGACACGAGTATGATTAAAGACTTTAGAGCAATTTCTTTTGAATCCCTTTTTAATTCTGAGATAAATTTTGATGAAGTTGAATTAGTGAAAAATAAATTAGAAGAGAATCAATTATTAAGATGCAATCAACTAATAGAAAATACTAAATTAAATAATCAAAGAATTACAAATTCTATTGAAACATACAGTAAGAATTGGTCATACAACAGAATAGGAAAAGTTGAAAAATGTACCCTAATTTTAGGAATATCTGAATTGATTATGAATTTAACTCCAAAAAATGTAATAATTTCCGAATGGGTAAAGTTAACAGATAGACATTCTTCACAAAACGGAGCTAAATTTGTAAATGGTATACTTAACTCTGTGAGTAAAGAAATTGAATAATTTTGAAACTAATGTAAATCGAATATCAGGAAATCGATCGACCTTTGTAAACAGCTTTCAGTTAAATGCTGATTCATTTAAAAAAAATGTAATGCAAGCAATTGAAGATAATGAAATTAACTCTATTAGAGTTCATAAATACTTAACTGAGACAAAATTGCTAGGTAAAGTAGAAACTGCAAGATATCTGGATAGTATAGGTTTAGATGAAAAAACTAAAATTCAAAATCTTACACAAGAAGATATCATGAAAATTTATAATTTTATAAACATCAAATGATTTATATTTTTTCAGGTCCATCTGGGGTAGGTAAATCTACAATTATTGATGCTATAAGACAGAAGAGGGATTTCCAATTCTCTGTTTCCTACACCTCAAGAAATATTAGAGAAGGAGAATATCATGGGGAAGATTACAATTTTGTATCAAAAGATGAATTTCTAAAACTCATAGAGGATGATTTCTTTATTGAATATGAAAAATATGGTAGAAATTACTATGGTACAAGTAAAAATGCTGTTACAGATTCTGGAAACTCACTTATTCTTGATCTTGAAGTTAATGGAGCCACAAAATTATTAGCCTCTAACGATTCTTTCATCGGAATTTTTATAGATATAGAAGATGATGAACTTATAAAAAGATTAAAGAACAGGGGACATGATGATGCATTTATTGATGAAAGAATGCGTTTAGCTGAATACCAAAGAAGTTTTGTAGAAAAGTTTCATTATAAAATTCAGAATAAGGATATAAATACTACAGTTAATGAGATATTAGATATAATATATAGTCTGGAGGAAAGATGATAAAACCACCTATTGAAGAATTGCTAAAAGAAACGCCCGGAAGGTTCGCACTTGTAATAACATCTGCGAAAAGAGCAAAAGATATAAATTCTTACTTTAACCAACTTGGCGAGGGAATTGGAGCATATACTCCACCACAAGTACAAAGTTTAAGCAGAAAACCATTGACTGTAGCTTTTGAAGAAATAGCCGCAGGCAAAGTTGAGGTCTCTGACAAAGAATAATTGCCAATGAGTAACAATATACTATTGGGGATAACTGGTAGTGTTGCAGCGTCCAAGTCAGAAAATCTTTATGAAAACCTCGTTAAAGAACATTCAATAAAGGTAATTTCAACTGAAGGTGGATCAAGATACCTAACTAAAGAATTCATGAACAAGGACTGTGTTTTGAGTTCATGGGATGATGTTCCCGGATCACCTCATATAGAATTAGCCCGATGGGCTGATAAATTTATTATCTATCCTGCAACAGCAAATTTTCTCTCAAAAATGGCTATGGGTATTGCAGATGATTTATTGCTATCAACCGTTCTTATGTATAAAAAACCTATATATATATCGCCTGCAATGCATGAAGAAATGTATTTAAACCCAATAATTCAAAAGAATCTTAATACGCTTTCTGAAAATAATATAATATGCGGCCCAAGATTTGGGAAATTAGATATAGGTGACACCGGGCTTGGGAGAATGATTGAGCCAAATGAACTAATCAAAATACTCTTTAATAAAAAAGAAAAAATAGTTGTAACTTCTGGAGGTACTCAAGAAAAAATTGACTCTGTAAGAACTATTTCTAACAGCTCATCTGGAAAACAGGGGAGAGCTATAGGTATAGAATTACTAGCAAGGGGGTACGATGTTACCTACATTCACGCATCAAATACACAAGCCATTCCTCATGCTAAAAATGTATCTTTTACTACTTCTGAAAACTTACATACCATACTGCTTGATGAACTTAAGGATGCTTCATACCTTTACATGGCTGCTGCTGTTTCTGACTTTATTCCAGATTTTAATAACACAAAGTTAAACAGAAAAGATGGTCCCCTAAATATAACCCTAAATCCAAATATTGATATTGTTAAAAATGTTATTGAATCATACCCACAACTAATATCGATTGCGTTTTCTGCGCAGCTTGACGACGAATTAAGTTTCCAAAAATTGAAAGACAAACATGTAAATTTTTTAGTTATAAATAATGTTAAAGAAAATCAAATAGGTTCAGATTACAACAAGGTATCAATTATAAATTCTGAGAAGCTACTTGTTGCTTCAGATAAAGTAAGCAAGAATCAAATAGCAAGTTTAATAATTGATAATACAATTACTTAATAGTGTTTGTTGATTTAGAAATAATTTTTAATAATAGTTACAGCTTTGTCCATTTCACGTATAAAGTTCCTAAAAATCTTTTACAAACAATTAAGGTTGGTGATTTAGTAACTGTCCCTTTCAGAAACACTTCAAGAAATGCCGTTGTTGTAAAAATTAACTCAAACAACTCGTATAACAAAGAAGTAAAGTATATTTCTAAAAGGTTTGGAAGTATCAATAATGTGCAACTTAATTATTTACAAAATATTGCAGTAGCAAACAACCTTAATATCGGGATGCTTTTATTTAAATACATAACCTATGAAGATTTATCAAGACAATTAATAAATTCGAAAAACAAAATAATGACATATAAAAATTCCCACCTAAGTAAATATTTGAACGAGTCAAATAATATAGTTATTGTATCTTCATTAGCTGAAGCAAAAGTCCTTAAGCTAGAACTCGAAAATGACGGATATAGTGTGTCATTCTATCAAAAAACTGGTGGCGTTAAGGAATTTACTTCTTATTGGTCTACTATTGGTAATTTTAAAATCATAATAGTTCTATCAGTAAACTTTGAAAAGATACCTATTACAGACAGGTATAGATACCATTTCTACAATTCAAACAATTACAGCTATAATTTACCGAATTTAAATAACATAAACGTTATTGAATCCTCAATTATTAAGCAAAGATTATTTAAAGGGGAGTTTTATTACTACAGTGAATTTCCATCTCTAGACCTATTCAATAAGGTAAAAAACTATTTTATTGAAGTTCCTGATGCTGAAATTACTTACTTGCATGGAAATAATATAAATGAATGTTTAGAAATATTCGATAGAAAATATAAATCTCAAAAACTTAACATTTATACATCAATAAAAGATATTGCTTTCCTCTCAAAAATACATACAGTGACAAATGACAAATTTCAAAAGGATATTGACTCAGTAATCTTTTACAACCCAACAATATCTTTTAATGGAATTCTTAGTTCAAATAGACTTATAAATTTTATTAAAAATCTTAAGTATTTTCATGAAAAGAAAGTAAATATATTTGTCTTTTCAACAAAAAAGATAGACTTAATAAAAGAACTTACATCCGGAAAAATTACCAAGTGGGCTGAGAAAGAAAAATACGAACGTTCTAAATTTGGTCCAAACATTAATATTAAAATTTTTAAAATAATTTCAAACAAAGAACTGACTCTGGATAAATTTGTAAAATATGTTATCGGACCCAAAGTTGTTGAAGGTCAATATGTTTATGAACTCAAAATCAAAATAAACAACAATTATAATTACAATGAAATCATGGAGTTGTTTTCAATTCTTAATAAGTCAGATATAGAAAGAGTTAGATCTTTGTAAATGAAAGAAATTGTAAAATTTGGTCATCCATCCTTAAAATTAAACTCAACTGATGTAACTAAGTTTGATGATGACCTAGTAAATCTTGTAAATGAAATGATAGATATTATGTATGCAGCACCAGGAGTTGGTTTAGCTGCACCGCAAATTGGTATTAATAAAAATATATTTGTGTTTGATTCCGGTGACGGTGCAAAAGTTGCAATTAATCCTACAAACCTGCTTCTGGACGGATCTATTGTTTTTATGGAAGGCTGTCTTTCACTTCCAGGTTACTACTGGGATATAGAAAGAGCTGAATATGCTTCCCTAGATTGTATTGACCTCCAAGGAGAAGCCGTAACGTACGAGGGCGAGGATTTAATGGGAAGAGTTCTTCAGCATGAGTACGACCACCTTAATGGAAAATTACTAATAATGGCAATGAAGAGAAAAGACAAAAAAGCTGCCCTTAAGGATATATCATTAAACGGTTTCCCTGGAAATCATGTTTAATTATTTTTTTGGCTCTGACTTTCGTAGTGTCGAATACCTTAGGGTGCTATACAAAAACAATTTAAACATTAAAGTAGTCACCCTAAATCCAAAACCAACAGGAAGGGGACAGCAAACAAAAGCTAACCCAGTAGAAGTTTTTGCAAATACACACAATATACCCTTTGAATACTTTACTAAAGATGCAGTTTATAAAGATATGACTAAAGGTTTATGTGTAAGTTTTGGTAAAATATTTACCTCTTCATTCCTCAATAGGAATAATCCCATTTTTAATGTGCATCTAAGTCTTTTACCTATGTACAAAGGACCATCACCTGTTGAAACCACTATTTTACAACGAGAGAAAATTGCTGGAATTTCAATCTTTAACATTAATCCAGAAATAGATGGTGGTGATATTGTGTATAGAAATTCTTTTAAAATAAGCGAAAGTACTTATGCTTCGGATATATACAGTGAAGCTATAAACATATTTACTAATGAGTTTAATAAAATAGTAGAAAGTATTTCCAAATTGTCGTTAGAAGATAATTTAGAAATCTCACATACAGATAAATTTATAAAAAACGATTTCTCAATCACGAATAAAACTGTTTCAGAAGCCAAAAGAATGATCAGGGCATTTGATGTTATCGGACCTGCTTTTTGCATTGTTAATGATAAGTTATTTAAAATTCACGCCTATACAGAAACTCCCAACAAATTACCAATACAATTGATCGATGGAATCCTTTATCCATCATTAATAACTCCTGCTGGTAAGAAAAAAATGAAAACTGAAGACTATATTAGAGGTAACTTATGAATATTGGCGAAACAGTAAAAAGAATACGAAAAGATTTTCCTTCAGTTACAATCTCAAGACTTAGATTTCTTGAAAAAGAGGGTTTAATTGCTCCCTCACGTTCTAAAGGTGGCACTCGAGACTTTTCAGATAAAGATATCAATCGAATACTCAAAATATTAGATCTGCAAGAAAATCAGTTTTATACGCTAAAAGCTATTAAAAATAATCCTAAATTATTTACTAAATCTGCGAAGGTAAACATTGTTATGCAAGATTATTCCTTGCATGATGCTCTTAAGAAATCTGGAATATCTAGTGAACAATTTGAAGACTTAATTAATTTCAACTTAGAATCTAAAAAAGATAAATACACACAAGATGATATAACACGACTATTAAGTTTCTCATATTTTTTTTCATTAGGGTTTACAGCTAAAAACTTTTCAATATTTAAATCAATGGCAGACAGGGGAGCAGGGTTTATTGATTTAGTTAGAAATAATATTGCCGACGAAGAGTTGAGTACTGCTGTTGAAAACTTCACAACCATTATTGGGAGCTTCATATCAAAAGATTTATAGCTTTTCTAATAATTTGCTTACTTTTACCAAGTACTAAGTCTTATGGATTAGATTTGGATTCACCCGACATAACAACTGACCACTATCTTTCATATGATTTGGGAAGCGAAGTGATTATGTATTCAAAAAATATTGATGAAGAAATAGCTCCAGCTTCAATAACAAAGATTATGACTGCTTTGGTATTGCTTGACTATTTTGATTTTGATGACAATATTACAACATCTCTTCCTGAAGATTATGTATACGATGGAAAAGTAGCTTATATAGAATCTGGAACAATAGTAACTACTGAAGATTTGCTTGAATTACTCTTAATCTACTCAGCTAATGATGCGGCTTATGCTGCAGCAATGGCAGTAAGTGGTGATATTGAATCATTTGTCGAAAAAATGAACATTAAAGCTACTAGTTTTGGTATGAATGATACATATTTTTTAAACCCTGATGGTCTTGATGAGTATGGACACAAAACTTCATTGCGTGATCTGTTAACTCTCTCTTTGAAATTTATTGAAAACTATAAACTTGTAGCAATAACAAGTAAAAGCTCCTTTTCATCCAATGTTTCAGGAATTGAAAAAGTCTACAAATCTACGAATCAAATTATTGATCGTGGATTTATTGGTATTAAAACTGGATGGACCTCTCAAGCCGGTCTGACATTTATTGGATTAAAAACTGAAGATTCTAGGCAGATACTTACAATTGTTAATAAATCTATTGTAAACAACGATAAGACAAATCATTTTATCGATACCCAGATTCTATATGAGGAATCATTCAATAACTTTGGTTATTTTGAAAATATATCAATTTCTCAACCTTTATACAACATAAGAAACTCTAACAATCAAATTACTATAACCTCCAGTGATCCTTGGGTGGATTTTTTAAATAAAAGTAACTCGCTTACTATAGATTTAATTAATTACTCAAATAACAGATTAAGTTTTAGTAATACTATTTCAGACAAGGAAGTCAGACTTAATACAAGCACATATGAGGTATTGTGGAAATTCAATTTACTAGAAATCTTTTCTTTTTTTGCAAACTAAAATATAAAAACTGTAATTCTTAACTTTTTGATTTTTCAAAATATCATTATCCTTAACTTATGACAAACAAGATTGAAGTTGATGTTAACAGCATTCGTTTAGAAGAAAATTCTGATACTCCAATTATGATATTGTCAGACCCGCTCACAAATAAAGTTCTTCCAATATGGATTGGCACTATAGAAGCGGTGTCCATAGCGTACGCGCAAGAAGGCATACTGCATGAACGACCTCAAACCCACGATCTACTTATTGATATAATTGAATCATTAAATGCTGTTCTTAAGGAAGTTAGTATTACAAATATAAGAGATAAGACCTATTATGCAGATTTAATCCTTACAACGATAAATGGTGATATTTCCTTAACAGCTAGGCCAAGTGACGCAATTGCCCTTGCTCTACGCTCAGAAGCCCCTATAACCGTAAATAAGGACGTTTTTGAGGCTAATTCAATAGATTTAATAGGTGAAAAATCTGATGATATTGAAGAGTTTAAAGCTTTCATAGACAATATTACGCCAGACGATTTTTTGTAAAACCTTGATAAAATATTTAATCATAGTAGATTAACAATATGCAACAGGGATACACAGGTCCTGAGGTTTGTAAAATAACCGGGATCACTTACAGACAATTAGATCATTGGACAACAAGTTCACTAATTAAGGCATCAATAAGAAACTTAAAAGGTTCAGGCTTTCATAGGGTATATTCATTTCAAGACATAATTCATATCAAACTAGTTAATAAATTAAGAGAAGCGGGAGTTAGTCTCCAAAAAATAAGAATTGCATTGAAAAATATTGAGAACATTCTTGGGGACGACATCAATATTTCTGATGTTTCTGTTTTTTCCGATGGTAAATCTATTTATGTAATTTCTGACAATGACCAAATGATCGATTTACTGAAAAAAGGTCAGGCTGTTTTTGGAATATCTCTAGGTCCTGTTCATAATGAAACAGAAGCAAAGATATTTTCACTTTATCCAGATAAAGTTTCAGCAGAAAAAGTATGAGGTTTGCACACCAATCAGAAGAGATATTTGCTGAGCATCTAGATTTATTTGATATTGATTGGATTTATGAACCAACTAGCTTTCCGTTGAAGTGGGGAAGTGGCTCAATAAAAATGATGTTTACCCCTGACTTTTACATTCCATCACTAGATGTATTTGTTGAAATAACAACTATGAATCAAAATTTAATAACACGTAAGTCTAAAAAGATTAAAAACGCTCAAAAACTCTATCCAAGTAAAAACTTTAAGCTAATCAATGAGAAGCAGTTTTATAATTTTCTTGAAATTGATAATTTAGAGTTAGCTCAAAAAACTATAGCTAGCTGAATTTATCAATAATTGATCTGGATTTATTACTCCAGATTTCTTAGCTCTATCAAGTTCTTTTTTTATAGATGTATCACTCATCAATCTATTATCAGTATTCAGAGAAACTTGGAATCCAAATTCAACTAGTTTGTTGATTGGATGACTTTCAACATTCTCGAACATTCCTGTATGAACATTAGATGTTATGCAAATTTCAAGAGGGATTTTATTATCGTAAATGTACTCAGCTGTTTTACCTAATTTTTTATTATCTATATCAACATCTTCTATGATTCTTACACCGTGACCAATCCTTTGTGCTCCGTTATCAAGTGCTTCTTGTATGGAATCGACATTATCACCTTCACCTGCATGTATCGTGATATTTATCCCTGCATCAGAAATGTTCTTAAAAGTTTCCATAAAAAGGCTCGGTCTAAAGTTAAGCTCTGCTCCAGCAATATCAAAACCAATGATTTGATTTTTGTTTTGTAATGCTAATTCCTCAACCAATTTTACATTTTGTGCATCATGTCTCATACCACATAGAATTAGTCCACTTACTATACCGTAGGTTCTTTCTGCTTGATCGAATCCAGAATTTATTGCATTTATTACATCTGTAGGTGATAAATTATCATTGACGGAGAAGAATGGGGCATACCTGCTTTCATAGAGGGTAATACCGTTATTATGCATATCCTCAGCTGCTTCAAAAGCAATTCTTTCAATGTTGTCATATGATTGCATAAGAGCAATGGTATGTGTAAAAGCTTCAAGATATTCTTCAAGGGAATCGCAATCTGAACGATCAAAGAATGAGACAATGTCATCTACTTGGGTTAATGGAGTGTAGTTTATAGATTTAGCCAGTTCTTTTGCGGTTGAAGCTCTTAAGCCACCATCTAAATGGTCGTGAAGTACTGCTTTATTCATAACGCAACATAATATATATTATAGGACATATTAATTATCTTTAGTAAGGGTGTAGATTTCATTTAAAACACTCTCCTTATGCGTATGTGGTAACCAGTGGCCTGCCCCAGCTATTTCCTTAATGTTAACAATATCTGCTTCTTTGATGAGTCTTTCTCTCATTTTGTCAGTTAACAGAACGGCTCTATCTTCTGTTCCAAACATGAAAGTTATGTTTTGTGTAACTTCATTTTTTATCCAGTTATCTGCTAACTCTATGTTTTTATCTAAATTTGCATACCATGATACAGGTCCAAAGAATCCAAATTTTTCATACTGGATGATGAGTTCCTCCATAGTTTTAGCAGAAATCGCATACTCTCTGTGGTTGTCATCATTAAATAAAGAAGTTAAAGATAGACTTACGTTACTAACTTCATTCTTAGTTCTATAAGAGCCTAAAAGAGTTTTCCGTATGTTTTTATCGAGTACCTTTGATGCATCTTTAGGTTTTTGAAATGAAGTAATGTAATGATCACCATCTCTATATTTAAGAGTACTGTAAACATTTGAACCCGGAAATAATGTACCTCCACAAATTGATAGATAGTTACTGATTGACACTGTATTTCTTTTCAGCACAGACCAAGCTACAACAGTCCCCCAGTCATGACCGACCAGTGTTAGACTATTTGATAAATCTAGAGTTTTAATCAAGATTTCAACATCACTACTTAATTTATCTATAGTAAAATCATCAGAATTCATATCTTTCAATGACGAAAGAGGGTATCCTCTTTGTTCTATTTTTGATACCCTAAAGTTTTTTTTAATTAATTCATTCTCAATCTCTGACCACATAAACATATTAGATGGAAATCCATGGAGAAATAGGATGTCTTTACCAGAACCCTTTGATGTATAAGAAATATTATATTTTCCATTATTAAAAGAATTAATCATATTAATTTATTTTTCTTTAAAACTACAAAACTTAAGCAGAGAGCAAAAAACATCCATTGAAACGCATAACCTAAGTGTGGAGCTTGATATTGGTTCACAGTTTCTATACATACAACATCTGTCCCGCAATTTTCAGTTAATTGTAAATAAAATAATGGGAGTGTCGCTCCAGTCTCTTTTTCAATAAAATTTTTATCAATCCTAAAAAGATAATCGGAGAATAGAATATCATCTTGTCCAATGGATGGTTTTTCATCATAAGAGTATAACTTTCCAACGTAGTTTTTTTGCGCAACCTCAGGAAGGTTTGTAACTACCGTTGACAAAGGCACCCATCCATTGTTAACAATCAATGTTTGATTATCAATATTTTGTAATAGAGTTATCAGGTGATAGCCACTTATACCATTATTAACTCTAGACCTTAACAACCATGATTTGATTATCACCAAATTTTCGAGAGTTTGGATAGATGAAAATTCTTCTTTTTCGTTAATTTCGGATATCAATATTGGGATTGGTATGTCTGAGTATGTTAATCTTTCATTTAATAATTTATCCTCTTGGTAACTTGTAAATTGCCAGTAGGCAAGAGAGATGAAAACGCCAACAAAAATAAATCCAATATAGAAAAGATATTTATTTGGTAGGTTTTTTAGTACTTTAATCATTTATCCAAGACGTATCTCCTCTACGAGGATCTCCTTTCGCAAATAATCCTTCACTGAAAGATGTAACACAGACTCCTCCAAAATACATATCATTGTTAGAAGTTGTAATTTGATTATCAAATGTATAATCAGCATTTGGCTCACTCCGTATTGTTCCATCAACATTGACATGAAATCTTGGTTTATTGATTGAACTAGACCAGTCATCAGATTCGGAATAATTGAGGATAACTTGGGCTAATGCTGAGCTAATTCTATCGGCACCAGGGGAACCAATTGTTGAGAAACCTTTATCAGACTCAACAATCATAGGGCTCATATTCGATATAAGTCGATCGTTTTTAGTGTCGGCTAGGAAACCTTGTGGATTTAGTTCTATTTCACCTAATGAATTGTTAAAATACATTCCCGTCTTTTCACAGAGAACTCCCGAACCATACCCGCTAGAAAACGTAATAGAGAAATGATTATTTAAATCATCAGAAGTATTTACTTGTATAGTAGAAGCTGATTGAGAGACTTTAGCTATCTCACTTTTAATGTATTCACTTCTATTTCCAAAAAACTCATAATTAGTATTCCTATCTTTGTAAATCTTTATCAAATTATGAACGAGTTGATCCTCGTTGCTACCTAGTGCTTTTAAGTACTTCAACACCATCAAACCACCCAATGATGGTCCGCTGTGTCCTGTTAGTTTCAATGAACCGTAGAGCGTTTCAAATTTATTATCTTCTATAAGTTTATAATCATTAAAGTCTTCTTTTGTTGCGTGTCCTCCTTCTTTTGACAAAGTGCCAATTAACTCATTGCATATATCGCCTTTGTAAAAGTCATTAAATCCTTCAGTTGACATGTGCTCTAAGGTATCTGCTAATTTTGATAAGACCACTACCCCATTCTCCAGATCATTTGAAATACTTTGAAGACTACTTTTAGATACCGGATGCCATTGAAATAATGGTTCTAACGAATGTTTGAGGTAATCCTTTGACGGTTGTGTTAATTTAAAGCCTCGGTTCGCTAAATGAATAGGAAATTCAAATAAATTCTCTAACGGAAGGCTTCCATATCTATTATGAATTAATTCTAACAATTTATAGATGCCTGGAATTGCAAAAGTATTTCCTCCCTTACATGTTTCAATATAACCACCGTAAGTCATTGATATTCTGTGCTCTTCATGATCATTCCCATTAAAGTTTTTTGGCGCAACAAAATATCCGTCTACTGTATGTGAGGAATTATTCTCACCATCATAATAAGTAACTAATGCACCAGCAGTTGGTGAAACAACACCTAAATCAGTAACCATTGAAGTGATAACGCTAGTAACCAACAAATCAGCTGCATTTGGACGAAGATCTTTGATAGCTTCAGCTGCATCTGTTGAGTATTGAGCTGTACTTGCTAAAGAAACTTTCACACAAAACATTGTAGTTTATAAGATTGATATGCAAAAATATATATATATGAAACCTGAAGTAACTAAATTTGACAACAACATATTTCAAATTGATGTTCTTATGGAGGATAAGCCTGGAAGAATGTCTTGTTATTACATTGACTCAAAAGATCCTATTCTTATCGAAGTTGGACCGTCTAATTCTTTTCCTTATCTGATTTCAGCATTAAATAGCCTGGGAATAGAGAATGTAAATAGGTCAGCAATAACACATCTTCACCTTGACCATGTAGGTGGAATTGGACATGTTGTTGAAAAATTTAAAGATCATTTCGTGTATATTCATGAACTAGGTTTAAAACATTTGCCGAATCCAGAAAAATTATGGAGTGCTGTAGCTGCAATTTATACAGAGGAATGGTTAACAGAAAACTGGGGTAAAATTAAACCGACTCCTGTTGAGAATATAAAAATACTTCAAGATGGATTTAAGTTCGATTTAGGAAATAATAGAAAACTATCTTCTATTTACAGTCCTGGTCATGCAAAGCACCACTTTAGCTTTTATGATTCATTATCAAAAACTATATTTATGGGCGACACCCTTGGATTGATTTATCCACATGGTGATTTTGTTCAACCCAATCTCCCACCGCCAGATTTCAATAAAGATGTACTAATTAAAACGCTTGAAGACATAAGCAGACTTGAACTTAATTACATTGGTATTGCTCACTTTGGAATTCATGAAAACCCTTATAAGTTAATTGATGATGCGATTACAAGTATTGATAAATGGGTTAATTTTGTTAGAGATATACCTGAACTTTCTAATCAGGAAGCTGCAAAAAAATTAGAAGAGTGGGTAACTGAGAACTACAAAGCATTAAAAATTGATGATCAAACTATTTCAAACTACATACAAAACTCTAATTTTGAAATGCAGATTTGGGGTTTAAGAAATAGTCTTATATAGATTGTTTTTGGATCATTTTCTTTATAAAGAAAAGAACTGGAGCAGCAAAAAATTCTGGTGGATACGCAAGTACTGTAAATGGTGTAACAGACAGCCCATCAGCAATAATCGAGATAATCCTCATAGTTGATATAAAAATAGAAAGTACAATAAACGTATCAATGTATTTCAAATCGTTTGAACCTAAATACATAAAACAAATATAAATTGCGTATAGATACAGAACACTTGGATAGGTTATAAAATTACTACTGCCATGATTAATTCCAGGAAACAGATCGTAGAACTCATAAGCAAAAGTTCTTGAGAAATTAACTACGATAAATAAACATGCAAGACCAACAATTGCAAAAATCATAAAAAATCTGAGAAATTTGTCGTAATCAATATTATTCATAGACAGATTATAGATTATTTCAAAATATAAAGAAAAACCCCTAGTTTCCCAGGGGCTTTTCAATAAAAGTCGGCAGTGTCCTACTCTCCCAGGGGGTTGCCCCCCAAGTACCATCGGCGCTAATTGGCTTAACTTCCGTGTTCGGAATGGGAACGGGTGTATCCCAATTGCTATCACCACCGTAATAATCAACTTCTTAAAAATTCTATAGCAAGCGTTCTTGTTCAGTATTCAGTTCAAGCCCTCGACTTATTAGTATCAGTCAGCTACATACATTACTGTAATTACACTTCTGACCTATCAACCTCATGTTCTATAAGGAGTCTTAATCGGTTAACCCGATGAGAAATCTTATCTTAGAAGGGGCTTCGCACTTAGATGCTTTCAGCGCTTATCCTGTCCGATCGTAGCTAACCAGCGGTGCTCTTGGCAGAACAACTGGCACACCAGCGGATCGTTCATCCCGGTCCTCTCGTACTAGGGACAACTTTCTTCAAATTTCTTACGTGCGCGACGGATAGGGACCGAACTGTCTCACGACGTTCTGAACCCAGCTCGCGTTCCTCTTTAATAGGCGAACAGCCTAACCCTTGGGACCTGCTCCAGCCCCAGGATGAGAAGAGCCGACATCGAGGTGCCAAACACCCCCGTCGATATGGACTCTTGGGGGGTATAAGCCTGTTATCCCCGGAGTACCTTTTAGCCGATGAGCCATGGCGCACCCACATGCAACCATGGGATCACTAGTTCCTACTTTCGTACCTGCTCCACTTGTTTGTGTCACAGTCAAGCCACCTTTTGCACTTACACTCGATGCGTGATTGCCGTCCACGCTGAGGTGACCTTAGAGCGCCTCCGTTACTTTTTAGGAGGCCACCGCCCCAGTGAAACTGCCCACCAGACAATGTCCCTGATCCGGATAACGGATCTAGGTTAGAAGGTCAATATGGATTAAGTGGTATCTCAAGGTCGACTCAATAACAGCTAGCGCCATTATTTCATAGTCTCCCACTTATCCTGCATAATGCATACAAACATTCAATATCAAGTTGCAGTAAAGGTTCCGGGGTCTTTCCGTCCTGTCGCGCATAGTGAGCATCTTTACTCACATTGCAATTTCGCCGAGTCTCTGGTTGAGACAGTACTCAAATCGTTACACCATTCGTGCAGGTCGGAACTTACCCGACAAGGAATTTCGCTA
>ERZ1046740.317-NODE-317-length-42144-cov-10.443156_pt1 | contig 42144 bp, 39 predicted proteins | sample MGYA00383093_ERZ1046740 | MGnify/ENA primary metagenome ERZ1046740 (study PRJEB29581, sample SAMEA5548363) | metagenome | biome: marine; feature: coastal; material: water | depth 25 m | study: Short-term variability in the microbial, nano- and picoplankton... | reverse complement strand
CTGCAGAAGCGGCTGATGCTTCTGGCGAGGCGGTTGCTGAACAATCTGAGGATAAGAACGAAAGCGAAGCGATTTCAAGAGATCGGTAGTTAGACCCAGACTAACGACACCTGTCGTGGTGAACTGACTACCAGTTCAGGTGTAAAAGACGGGTTCGGTTTCAAGCGATACACCGAACCTGCTCTTGACCGCTGCAACGATTAGGCCTACTAAACCCTCTACGTCTGAATAATTCGCATGGGCATGGTTTGTAAGGACCAGAGCATGCTGCTCTGAAACCTTGGCACCTCCAACCCGCTTACCCTTAAGTCCGGCATGATCGATCAGCCTCGCAGCGGACAACTTTATTCTGTTGCCAGGCATATGCAGTCCCGTCACAGTCGGTTCGTTTAACTTGATCACCTCAAATTCAGACAGCGTGACTATCGGATTCTTAAAAAAACTTCCGACATTGCCGATCTGCTCGGGGTCTGGCAACTTACGCTTTCGGATTCGGATTACAGCATCGCTAACAACTTTCGCGGTAAGCACCGATTCTGTTTCAAGCTCTGATTGTAGCTCGGGATAGTCCAATCGGGGCGTAAACTGTTCGGAAAGTTTCAGCGAAACATCAGTCACGACATACTTGTCTTTTGAGTCTTCCTTGAAAATGCTGGTTCGATAACCGAATTTACACTCGCTGACATCTAGGCTAAGGAAATCTAATGTTTGACGGTCAAGTACTGTTACAGCGGATATGACCGATTCAATTTCAACCCCGTACGCTCCGATGTTCTGAATAGGAGCGGCGCCCACGCTACCCGGTATCAGGGATAAATTCTCCAAACCGAACAAACCCTGGCCGAGGGTAGCAAGCACGACCGAGTGCCAATTTTCACCCGCTTTCACCTTAACAATATTGTCCGTTACTTCAATGCCACCTAGCATGACTCGAACAACCAAACAATTCAAAGAAGGGGCGAGAACAACGTTGCTTCCGCCGCCCAGTAGAAAGGCGTCAATTTTCCGCCTTTTAGCAAACAAGAGCGCTTCACGGAGATCCTCGCAGCTACGTGCCTCGAAGTAATACCTTGCGATAGAAGGCAAACCAAAGGTCGTAAAGGCAGCAAGTTGCTTGTTTTCCTCAATGAACAAACTTAGGCTGCCTCGTTCTGAAAAAGGATAGTCTTACGCGTCAGTTTCGACGACTAGCGCCAACACTTCTTGAAAAGCGTCCTCTGCCAACTTTTCCATCTCAGCATTAGAGCGATCCTGAATGGGATGTCCTACGAACACCTTAGATGGATCGAACCCAAGCGACCGGGCTTGACTTGCGGCAGCTTCAACAAACTCAGCCGATGCAATAAAACCACCAGGTATTCCACGTCGATCAAGGTCCATAATGTCATGCAAACTGCACGACGTACATGAACCTCAGTCAGCAAGCGCCTCAATAACTACGTCGCATTCCGTCGCTATTTGCTGTTTCAGTTCTGTTGGTGCTATACGGGTAAAAGTAGGCTTGCTATACCGTTTAGTCTGAATACCCTTTTGCCCTAACAAATCGTCAATCCGATCAAGAAAGATGTCTCCTCTCGGCTTTGAGATGTTAAGCAGCCCTACCGTCAGCCCATTGAGCGACTTAGGCTTGGGTAGTGGCATACGCCCATCCGGGTTAAGTTCAGCCGTCGGATCCATTAAAACCATTGTCATATCGAAACTCCTTCTCAATTAAAAACCTATCATTATTCATACAACTCGCGTTGCAATATTGCTACCTCTAGTGCCCAACTTTCACGGTGACTGGGACACTACCCATAGAACCGCTGGCGCCCCAGCCTGCAATAATCGCCGAAAACATACCTGCCCCGCCACCTGCGCGTACGATGTTTAGACCACCTGCCCTAAATTTCGGTACAACCTTATCGGCAAACTTATCCGGTAGCCCTTCCGCGATACCACCAGCACCCATAACTAATTCAGCCCCATCGATCTGCAACAATGACTCGAGTTCAGCTTTTACCCGCGTTTTACTCCACTCTGCGTCTCTAAAGACACGTTCATGTTCCGGCGTAATCACCAAAAATGCATCAGCTGCCATCACCATTTTAGGATGAGATGCCACACGTAAACCTGCGGCAAAGGAACGACAGAGTGACTCAGGCGTTCTCGATTTTTGATCAACAATTCCCTGCACACCATCTGCTGCGAATAGCGTCACCGCAGAATCTTGGCTATCGAAGCCTTTTTCCACCGAATAAGAGTCCCAGCAAGAATTAGTTTCGTCTTCGGCAAAACAGAACGTGTACTTACCAGGGTTACCTAGTGCGGCACGATCCACACCCTGCGGTTTACCACCCCCAACATTACGGATGACTAATTGTAGCGCCCGGCCAATCGTAGCATTAGCTCTGTTACCCTGGCCAAGGGCGTTACCTTTTGAGTTCATACCAATCGCTCTGGAAATCGGTCCATTAACAACAACCATAGGACCAGAGAAATACGTTGTCGCTAATAAACCGTGCATGCAAAACTCATCAAGCAGAGCAGCTTCAACCGCTGCCAGTACAACAGGCATGTATTCTGGTTTGCATCCAGCCATGACCGCGTTTACCGCAACCTTTAGCACGCTGCAGGGCGCGTAATCAGGGGGCACATTACCTATGATTTCACTAGGCGCCCGTCTAGTACCCTGAAGCATTTTCACAACTCTCAGCTCAGTTGGCGGTACTAGCGGCAAACCATCGCTCCAGCCACGGTCATAACACGCTTCAATTTCGTCCTCTCCATCCTCAATTGCCAATCTTCTAGCCTCAAGATCAGCGGAACCAAATTTTACGGCCAATTGATCGAGCATACCCGGGTCTAATGTTTTAGAGCCACATCCAGGCCTGAATGCAGGAAGATCTTCAAGAAAGTTGAGACCCGTTAGGCGTTGCCACTCGTTTCGGTCCCAGCCCTCTGTACGCTCCAGTTCCGTGAGTCCACTTTCATTCTCAAACTTCAACAAAGTAGGAACGGTTTCAAGTCTGTGATTAAAAGAATACTCGAGCTCAGTATCATCGATGACCGGAACGCCCGCAGGAAATTCAGGATTATCCTGTGAGTAGATGGTGATATCCAATTCATCGATCAACCTCTTAGTCAACGATGCTAACAGCCTACAGGTCTCACAATCTTCTTTTACTACAAGCACGTACTGCGACATTTCGCTACTTCTCCAGATAATCGATTGTTCTTTGCAAATCATCCGGCGTATCGATTCCCGCAGGAAATGATTCTCTCGCCTCGTCAGCAAATATTTTCTTGCCTGCAGCCAACGCTCGTAGTTGCTCCAGTTTTTCACTCTCTTCGAGCGCCGCAACGGGAAGCTTTATAAACTGACGGAGCGCGCCAACCCGATAGGCATAGATACCAATATGACGCTTGTAAACAATTTCAGAACTTAGCGTTTTTTCCTCGCCAGAAAAGCCATCCCTGTTCCAGGGCATAGGTGCACGGGAGAAATACAAGGCCTGTCCATGGTCATCCGTGACAAGCTTCACCAGATTGGGGTCAAAAAGCTCATCGATTGACAATATTTGTTCGTACAATGTACTCATAAAGCAGTCATTATCGGCGAGACATCGTGCAACCTGATTAATCGCTACGGGCGGAATCAAAGGTTCATCACCCTGAACATTCACGACAATTTCATCTTCCGCCATACCTTGAATCGCGGCAACCTCTTCAATTCTATCAGTGCCCGATTCATGCGTACTCGCGGTCATTACTGCAGTACCTCCAAAGCGTTTAACCTCGTGAAGCACTCGCTCATCATCAGTCGCGACAATCACTCGGCGACAATCACTTTTCATCGCCTGATCATACACGCGGTGAATCATAGTTTTACCCAAGATATCGACCAAAGGCTTTCCAGGCAAACGGCTTGATTCGTATCTTGCTGGAATGACGACAGTAAAATCCATTAGCGATCTACTTTTTGTTCCGCACTCAACACTCGGGCCTCTTCCTGCAACATCACTGGAATGTCATCCCTGACTGGGTATGCAAGCCCACATGCGTAGCAAATTAGCTCAGCTTCCTGCTTTTTGTAGTCCAGCTCGCCATGACAAACCGGACACACCAAAATGCTCAGTAATTTTCCATCGACAGTCATATCTCTCTTCTCTAGCAGGTGGTTAAAAGTTTTTGTTGTAACTCATTATTAGGAGGCACACTGGCTTATCGATCAACATTCCTGATCTTGTCGAGGATGCGCTTTGTGACGTCACCTTCAAGCATCGCCTCAACCTTCAAATACCAGAAATCCTGGTGAATAAGCTCGGGATTCAAAAGCCGACATTTTACTGCATCTTTTTCAGTCATAATAATCGGCAAACTATCTCCAAACATCAGTTCTGAGATCTTAAACCAGTGGTGATCATCAAAATGATGCTCGATCACCTCGAACCCAAGCTCTCTCAACGACCGGAAAAATCTGTCGGGATTGCCGATACCGGCAACGCCGTGAACGGTGCGTTGCATGCCATGTTCAGCGGCAGGTATTTCATCGCCGGTAATAACGTTTACAAGTGTAGTCGGCTGTAAATTCATTACACTGGGTTCTATCGGCAGATCAACCGCACCGTCACCATTCACCACGACCAGATCAACTTCCGTCAGTCTTGAAGGCGGTTCACGAAGCGGGCCCGCAGGTAAACACATACCATTGCCAAGTCCTTTCCGAGCGTCTACAACAGCAATTTCAATATCACGTCCAAGTGCGTAGTGTTGTAAACCATCATCACTGATAACGACATCGCAATTGTGCACAGCCAATAGATACTTTGTCGCAGCCACCCTATCTCGATCAACGACGACTGGCGTACCCGTGCGCCGCGCAATCATCACCGCCTCATCTCCCGACAAAGCCGGGTCAGTGAAACCTGTAACCTCCAAAGGATAAGTCGACGACGTCCCACCATAACCACGACTGACAATACCGGGATGGTACCCTGCTTCACTCAGTAGTCTTGCTAGCAATAATACAAGGGGGGATTTCCCTGTGCCGCCGACATTAATATTTCCTACAATGATCGTTGGTACAGGCGGCAGCCAGTGTTTCGATGCTGAATTTTGAATTCGATGTCGCCGAACCTTGGTCAAAAGGCTGAAAATCACCGACAATGGACTTAACACCCGCACCCATACTGAATCGTTATACCAAGCTTTCACCAAAGGATTAAAGTCCCCGGACAACCACGATCCCGATTCAGTGGGCGTTGCAACTGGCTGGATATCAAGTGGAAGAGGATGCGTCTTGGATACTGTTGTTTGATCCCCCGAGCCACCTACGTTATGTAGCGACGCGTAGTATTGTCCCCGAGTAAGTAACTCGGCATGACTTCCCTGCTCAACGATTCTACCTTGATCTAGTACAAGTATTCGGTCGGCTTTCTCAATTGTCGAAAGCCGATGGGCAATCACAACTGTGGTTCTATCTTTGGCTACTGCTTCCAGGGCTGACTGAATTTTTCGCTCGGATTCGGAATCCAAAGCAGAGGTTGCTTCATCCAAAATAAGCACAGGTGCGTTCTTTAGAAACGCCCTTGCTATGGCTAATCGTTGACGCTGTCCGCCAGAAAGCAAAACCCCGTCATCTCCTACTACCGTATCTATTCCATCTTCCAGTTCGCAGATAAATTCCCAAGCATAAGCCTTTCGAGCCGCTTCGATAATTTCCTCAGTGCTTTTACTCTCTAGATCTCCGTAAGCAATGTTTCTTCTCACGGTGTCGTTGAACAGCGTGACACTTTGGGTCACCAGAGATAGATGGTACCGGAGATTCTCCAGATTAATTTCATCAATCGGAATATCGTCAAGCAGAATCTCTCCAGAACTCGGCGTGTAGAATCTAGGTATCAGACTTGCTAGCGTGCTCTTACCGCTGCCCGACCGCCCTACCAGCGCAATGGTTTCCCCGGGCTTGACTGCAAAGCTGATATTCTTGAGAACGAGCGTTTTCTCCTCGCCCTCCTTGTTACTCCGCTGTTCCTCTGGGTCATATGAAAAAGAAACATCTCTGAATTCTAGCTTTCCGTCAACTCTGTCCAGGTTTCGTGCGCCGACATCGGGTTCAGCATTTTCATCGAACAGACTAAAAATATCCTCGGCTGCGGCTAACCCTTTCTGGATAGTGGAATTCACCTCAGACAACTGCCGGATTGGTTTTGCAAGCAATCCTCCTGCGGTAATGAACGCGATGATGTTACCACTGCCATCCATCGAGTCCACCAAGGTAGGATCGAGTACTAACCACACCAGACACGCTAACGCCATTGAAACAACCAACTGGATTACAGGCGTCGCGATAGATTGGGTTACAACCATCTTCATTGACTGACGTCTATTGTCATGACTGACGTTGTTAAAACGCTCGCGTTCATAATCTGTGCCGCCAAATGTTCTTACGACCCGATAACCTTGCACTGCTTCAGAGGCGACATGGGTGACATCGCCCATCGAGTCCTGAATTCTGCCGCTAATCTTTCGAAAACGTTTCCCCGCAAAATTGACAATAAACGCAATGAACGGTCCCACGAAAATGAAGATCAGTGTTAGCTTCCAGTTCAGGTAGAAGAGATAAGCCATATAACCTATCACGGTAAACCCTTCCCGGATGACAACCCGCACAGCATCGGTGGCTGCGCCCGTGACCTGCGTCACATGAAAAGTCACTTTAGCGACCAGATGCCCCATTGCACTCTTGTCGTAAAAACGACTCGGTAGCTTGAGCAGATGATCAAATAGCTCACATCTGAGCGTGTGAACAAGGTTTGTGCCAATATAAGTAATGAAGTAGTTTCCGATAAACGTACCCAAGCCTCTGCCGAGCACAACTAGCACAATAAAAATTGGAATGAGTGTACGGTTCAAAGTCTCTGGCTCACCAAAGTACTCGCGAATAAATGACCCGGCAACACTGTCGGGAACAACACTTCGTCCTTCGAGAAAATCGATGATGTAGGCAATGAGTTGTACGAAACCAACGTTAGCAGCGGAATAAATAATGAACCCGAGCATACTTAGCAAGAATGCAGCCCAGTAGATGCTCACATACTTCAGCAGCCTGCCGTAGACCTGTACATCTGATTTCGGCTTTGTGTGAGGTGATGCATCTTTACTCGCCCGATGGGCTTCAGGCTCAGTAGGGTCTTCAATTGATGAATTTGGTTCCATCATCGCGGAGCTACTAATTTTGCTCACGGAAATTCTTGGTCGTGATACTGAGATGACTAAAACCAAGCTGACCCGCGGCATCCATTGCAGTGACAACTGACTGGTGGGGCGTTGCCGAGTCTGCAGTAATGATGAGCGGTAAAGTGTTGTCTCCTTCACTGACTTTCTGGAGTGCATTTATCAGCGTTTTGAGCTGATTGTTAATAAGCGCCACTTCGTTGATTGCAAATTCACCCGAGCGGGTGATTGAAATTTCGAGGGTTCGCTCTGCCAGCTTGCCCGGGGCACCAGAAGCCTCCGGAAGATCAATGGATAACTGGGTGTCCTTTGTAAAAGTTGTTGAAACCATAAAAAAAATAAGCAGTAAAAAAACCACATCAATCAGTGGTGTCAGATTCACCTCAACTTCATTGCGTGTGTGTCTGGCAAATTTCAAAGTTACGAGCCTTTTATCTAACGTGCCATTTCAGGTTTTGGTGAGCGAGATTCAGCTTTCTCTGCATTTGTCCTGTCACCATTTAACACTTCAACCAACTTCAAGGCTTCCTGCTCCATAGTAATCACAAGCTCATCTACCCGGCGCTGAAAAAACCTGAAGAAAAACAGACTGGGAATTGCAACTGATAAGCCGGCCGCGGTTGTAATCAACGCTTCCGAGATACCTCCGGCCAGCACTGCTGCATTACCGGTGCCTTCAAGCTTAATGGCGGTAAACACCTTGATCATACCGATAACAGTGCCCAACAACCCCAATAAAGGTGTAACGGCAGCAACGGTACCAAGCGTATTCAGGTAACGCTCCATTTCATGGACGACATGCCCGGCAACTTCCTCAATGCTCTCTTTCATCTGCTCACGGCCTCGCTTGTGGTTGCTAATACCTGCAGCAAGAATTTGGCCGAGTGGTGACCCAGCTCTGAGCTCACGGAGCTTTTTATTGTCCATTTCATTACTACGAATCCAGTTCCAAACCTGAACGAGCAGGTTTTTGGGGACAATTTGGGTTGCTCGCAACGTCCAGAATCGCTCGACGCAAATTGCAGCAGAAATAACAGAACATAAAAGGATTGGCACCATAAGCCAACCACCCGCCTGAACTAATTCAAACACAAGTTAGAATCTCCAAATCAAGACAGTGAAGTTGTTGGGCTACTCTACCACATACGCTTTAAAATACACCCTGATATCAATCAGGCAGCCCCAATTTATTGAGTAAAATCAACGTACTCCGAAGATTTTAGATAAGAAAGAATTCAAGAACCGACCCTCTGGATCAAGGTCCTGTCGAATTTCACAAAAGCGATTAAAACCCGTTAGAGAATCTGACAATTCCGCAGCCTCATAGTGATGCACTTTCCCCCAATGAGGACGCCCCTGATAGGCTCTAAAAATAGCTTCTGCCGCATCAAACAAAGGTGATGGGTCAATTGAGGCATCCTGATGGACCGAAATGGTTACCGTATCTCTACCAGAAGCGGAGCTGATCAGCATATCGTCTCCCTTCAAGGTTCGATATTCAACCGGCCATACGACTTCGGGGAAGTCTGTCTTCATCATCTGACGAATTTCTAGAAAGCACGCCCACCCTGCTTCCGCCGGAACTGAAAACTCCATTTCATTAAACTTATCTTCACGAGTGGAAGGAATAATGTGATAACTGGGCCCTACCTCCTCCCATTTGCTCGGTTTGTATGATTTTGTTTCCTCGGTCAGGTTGAGACTTTTCATCGAACACCTGTCTGACGCTGGCAGCCAGAAAAACTCCCAATTGCGATTGCTAGCGATAAGTGATTCTCGTTGTTCCGCGCACTCGTCAACACTTGCTAACCAGTTACGCTCATGTAAATGATAGGCCGGGATCCCCCGTAGCGTCACTTCAGTGATTAACCCAAGCGTGCCCATTGAGACCCTCGCTGCCTGGAAATATTCGGGGCTAGAGGATTCGTCAATCGTTAGAATGTCACCCGAAGCCGTCACCATACGTAACCTGCTGACTTGACTAGGAATGTTCTGGAAGGCACTGCCTGTACCATGAGTCCCTGTGCTGATAGCACCAGCAATAGATTGACGGTCTATATCACCCATGTTTTCCATTGACAGCCCCAGATCCCAGAGTGGTTCGCCAAGTTCATGTAGCTTGGTACCGGCGCGAAATGTGGCTTCTCCTGTCGCACTGTTACTCGAAATCAGTCCACGATAGTTATCTAACGACACGAGATAATCGTCTGTCCAAAAAGGGACAAAAGAATGCGCCGACCCAATCGTTCTAACGGTTCTGTTTTCATTTTCGGCTTTGGCTAGCAGAGAAATGATTTCATCTTCGGAATTTGGTGTTTCCAACGCTAGCGCGTGATGCCGTTGCCGACCCGACCAGCTTTGCCACTCCAGTGTCACTGTTCTACCTCTCAATAATCCTGAATTTATCGACGAGACTACACGACAACAGCCTGTTAAAACAGATTAACGCCGCATCCCCGGGTAGATTCCCTACAAACGGTATTCGCTAGCTTAAAGCAACAATGACTCGTCGATACTGTGGAATAAGCTAGCAGAGTCGATGAGAGAATTGGCACTGAGACTCTTGACACCATAAACTTCAGCGGTGACGTTGTAACTCCTCTTGATTTTCTCGATCAGCAGATCAAAATCACCGTCGCCAGATAGCAGGACGATTGTATCGACGGATCTTGCAGCATCCATGACATCAATCGCTATGCCCACATCCCAATCACCCTTGGCAGACCCATCGCTCCTTTGGATGTAGGGCTTTAGACGCACCGTGAAACCAATGTGCTTCAGCGCATTTTGGAATTTTAGTTGCTTTGCGTCACCTCGATGAATGGCATACGCGGTTGCAGACACGATCTCACCCTCCGAGTCTATTTTATTCCAGAGCGCTCGATAATTGAATTGGCGTTTAAAGACGCTTTGAGTGGTGTAATAGATATTTTGGACATCAACAAAGATCGCTATACGATTCACGGTAATTTAACGATTTCCATTTACCGGGCGACTTTGAGTACCACCATCGCGACCACGACTGGGCGCTACGTTACCATTAACATTCCGGTTACCCGATCGTCGGTTTCCTCCGCGGGATCCTGAACTTTTAGCCGCGCCTTGAACGCCACTATTCCCAAAATTACCGTTAGCCCGATTATCTGATTGGCGACTGCCGGCATAATTGCCTGGACTGTTACCAGCACTGTTGCCAGAACTGTTACCAGAACTGTTACCAGAACTGTTACTGGAAGCATTGCCGGGTTTGCCTCTTCGCCGAGACCGACGCCCCTGCCCTGTTGGTGCGTCACTCTCATTACGACTTTGCCGGCGCGCTTTTGGCCCAGATCGCTGACCACCGTGTGTTTGGCCGTCTTGATGTTCTACCCTTGGCTTCTTGGGTTTGCGTGGTTTGATCGGTCTGTGGTCTAGGCGAGACTCCGGCAGCACATGCTCGGGATCGAAGTCATCGATAATTTCCCGGGGCAGCAACTTTTGGATCAGCCGTTCAATATCGCTCAGTTGTTTAAACTCGTCCGCACTCACCAGGGAAACCGCTTCGCCGGTAGACCCGGCGCGACCCGTGCGTCCGATTCGGTGCACATAATCTTCGGGCACGTTGGGCAAATCGAAATTAACAACATGAGGTAACTGGTCAATATCCAGCCCCCGGGCTGCAATATCAGTTGCAACCAACACCCTGACGGCACCCTGTTTAAAATCTGCCAACGCCTTAGTCCGGGCACCCTGCCCTTTGTTACCGTGAATAGCCGCCGCGTTGATGCCTTTTTGTCCGAGTTGTTTGGTTAATTTGTTTGCGCCGTGTTTGGTCCGGGAAAATACCAGCACCTGCTCCCACTCATTATCTAGAATCAAGTGCGTCAACAACGCGGTTTTTTGCTTTTTGTCCACCGGGCAGACCCACTGCTTAACAGTAGGTGCGGCTGTGTTCCTAGGCGTAACAGATATCTCAACGGGATCATTTATCATCCCCTTCGCAAGCTGGCGAATATCAGCTGAGAATGTCGCCGAGAACATCAAATTTTGTCGCACCGGTGGTAAGAGGTTCAAAATCTTGCGGATGTCATGGATAAAACCCATGTCCAGCATTCTGTCAGCTTCATCGAGCACCAGTACTTCGAGCTCATCAAATCTGACCGCTCTTTGGTTGTATAAATCGAGCAAACGCCCCGGTGTTGCAACAAGGACATCCACGCCCCGTCGCAACTTCATCATCTGGGGATTAATTTTCACACCGCCAAAGACAACCGTTGAGCGAATCGGCAAGTTTTTCCCGTACGTAACAACACTCTCGGCAACCTGGGCCGCCAGTTCTCTGGTTGGCGTAATCACCAAAGCGCGCACTTGATTTGCGCTTGCTGATTGCCCTTTCGACAACTTTTCCAGTATTGGCAGCGTGAAGCCTGCTGTTTTACCAGTGCCCGTCTGCGCGGCAGCCATCACATCTCTTCCTTCGATTACCGCAGGAATAGCTTTGAGCTGTATAGGGGAAGGTGTTTTGTAACCGTGAGATTCCACGGCTTCAAGAATAGGCTGGGATAATCCCAAACTGGCGAAAGTCATAAAACGGGTCTTTTTAATGATTGAGTGTGCACCGCAACATACGCGGCGCTGGGCAGCTTACAGGGTATCGATACAAACTACTACGAACAAACGAATTATTTTCCGTAGGAATAAAACCCCCGACCAGATTTGCGACCCAGGTAGCCTGCTGCCACCATTTTCTTCAGCAGCGGACAAGGCCTATACTTCGAATCCGCAAACTCATCGAACAACACATCCATTACCGAGAGACAAATATCGAGACCAATCAGATCCGCTAGCGCCAGGGGGCCCATAGGATGATTTGAGCCCAATTTCATCGCCGTATCGATATCTTCAACCGAAGCCACTCCTTCTGAGTAGACAAAAACCGCCTCATTGATCATCGGAACAAGCATTCTGTTGACGACAAATCCCGGACTATCTTTAACCTCGACGGGAGACTTCCCCATTCGTAATGCGATCTCTTTTGTCACTGCAAAAGTTTCATCCGATGTCTGTAAAGCACGAATCAGTTCAACTAATGCCATGACTGGCGCGGGATTGAAAAAGTGCATGCCAATCACCTGCTCAGGGCGAATACTACCTGCGGCAATCTCGGTCAGAGAAATAGACGAAGTATTAGAAGCAAGGATTGCTTCTGGATCTGCGGCGTCATCGAGCTCACGAAAGATGCTGCGCTTAATTTCCGGATTCTCTGAGGCTGCCTCGATCACAAGGCGGGCCTGACCAATTTGCTTGAAGTCATTTGCCGTAGACAAACGAGACAGGGTCTCGCTTGCATGGGCCTGTGTGACTTTCTCACGGCTGAGGGCTCGTTCAACCGTTTTGTTAATGCTCGCCAACCCTCGCTCTAGTGCGGTAGCACTTACATCAATCATCTGCACGTTAAATCCTGATTCGGCAGCCAATTGTGCTATTCCCTGTCCCATGGTACCCGCGCCAATCACTGCGATCATATTTTCGTTCATAAAAGCTCTCTTGGAATGTCGTTTTCAAATACGTGTGCGGCGCGAATTATGCTGATATTCACACCAAAGCGACAGTCATTTAATACTGCGCCCAGCTTCTGCTGCAATTTCGAATGAGCGTAAACGTTTTGAATGATCGTAGATAGAACTGGTGAGAATCAGCTCATCCGCTCCGGTGAGCGAAATGAACTCAGCCATTTCTGATTTAATTTCAGGTAAAGCACCAATGGCCGAACATCGACCCATCTGCGAGAGCAACATCTCGTCCTCTCGGGTCAGTTGCTTTTCAAAATTCTTTATTGGCGGCGGCAGCTGACTGGGCTTACCTCGCCGCAGATTTAGGAACGACTGAAGGGATGATGTACGCAGATATTCAGCTTCCTCGAGTGATTCGCCGGCACAAATGTTGTAACCCATCATCAGGTAGGGTTGTGCTAATTGCGCTGAAGGTTTGAACCCCTCTCTGTACAATTCAATCGCCTGCAGCATCTGCGCGGGCGCAAAATGGGAAGCAAAAGCAAAAGGCAAACCGAGCATAGCCGCAAGTTGTGCGCCAAATAAGCTTGAGCCCAAGATCCAGAGAGGAACATGGGTACCGGCCCCGGGCACAGCCATTACCTTTTGGCCTTCTTCGGGCTCCGCAAAATATTGCTGTAATTCAATGACGTCGCGAGGAAAGTCTTCAGCACTGCCATGCAGAGTTCTGCGCAGCGCGTGGGACGTGATCTGATCCGTGCCCGGAGCACGTCCTAGACCGAGGTCAATGCGATCAGGGTACAGCGAAGCAAGAGTGCCAAACTGCTCTGCAATCACCAGTGGTGAATGATTAGGTAGCATGATACCGCCAGAGCCAATTCGAATACGGCTTGTGCCATTAGCAACGTGACCAATGACGACAGCCGTTGCAGCGCTGGCAATACCTTGCATATTATGGTGTTCAGCAACCCAAAAACGTTCAAAGCCAAAAACTTCAGCATGTTGTGCCAAGTCGAGACAGTTCTGTAAGGCTTCGGTCGCGTTGCTTCCCTGTTTAATTGGTGCAAGGTCAAGTATGGAAAATTGCGTCATGATTATTCGCCGATCAAATGTTGCACATAGTATCATCAGCACCTACGGCACAAACAGCCAAACACAAAGAATGAGATAGAGAAATGAAAATTGATTGCTCAATTAGTCCCGACCTAACAAAAGTCAAAGGGGACGTCAGTCGTCTTCAGAGCCTCGGTTACGATGGCGCCCGCGTCGCAGAGCTAACTCACGATCCATTTCTTCCGCTGACTTTAGCCGCAGAATACTCTGAAGACATTGATTTAATGACATCCGTAGCCGTTGCGTTTGCGCGCAACCCGATGTCTATGGCGCATCTGGCGCATGACCTCAACGCATTTTCAAAGGGCCGGTTTATCCTCGGCCTTGGTACTCAGGTACAACCCCACGTTGTAAAAAGATTTGGCATGCCCTGGTACAAGGCGCCAAGACAAATGCGAGAGTTTATAAACGCTATGCACGCGATATTTGATTGTTGGTATGAGGGAGACAAGCTGAATTTCGAGGGTGAATACTACAGGCATACCCTGATGCCAAAGACCTTTCAACCGACAAACACAGCTTATGGCAGACCTAAAATATACCTTTCAGCCACCGGACCACTGATGACAAAAGTTGCTGCTGAAACCGCAGATGGCTTAATCATGCACCCCTTCTCAACAGAGAGATACATAAGAGAAGTCAATCTACCCGCGATTGCAGAAGGGAGAAAGAAGGCAGACGTTGCACCTGAAGACTTCGAGATCGACTACGCACCCATGATCGCCACAGGGCAAACCGAGGAAGAGATAGAAAAATCAATCGCTCAGGTGAGGGACCGAATCGCGTTCTACGGTTCAACGCCGGGATACCGAATGGTGCTGGAGCTTCACGGTTGGGGAGAACTACAGAGCGAGCTGAATCGACTCATGCGGGAGCATAGAACTTCAGAAATGGCAGAACTTATAGACGATGAGATTTTGCATACATTTGCCATCGTCGGCGAACACGAGAAAATTGCACCGGAATTCAAACGCCGATACGGTGACCTGATCGACAGATCAGCTTTTCTCGCCACAGGGCTTTCCGCTGAAGACACTCACTCTGTGATTTCGCAATTAAGATTATAATCTGAGAGCATCTTGTGTACGTTGCACGGGTAGCCATTGTTCTTACTCTTAAATGTTTCAGTAATCCTAAACCCTATACTCTCATAAAGTGTGATTGCGGGTTTATTTGCCTCGAGCACAAAAACACTCACAGCGGTTCCAGAGCTATTGTCTTCCTGAATCAATGCCATTGCGCGACTGAGCAGTCGTCGACCGATACCCAGGCGGCTCGAATCTGGCCGCACGTATAGCCAACCAATTTCAAAATCGCCAATGCCAACAAAGCCGCGAATTTTGCCATTATCAATTGCAACCAGTTTCCTACAGGCGCGAAACTCATTGAGGTCTTTGGCGTCATCACGAAGTGGAACGAAAGCTCTAGGATCGCACGAGCCCTGTAACTCGACAGGACGCGCGAGGTCATGGATAGCGATCAAATCATCCTCATCCTCCTCACAATATTCACGTACAGAAAACTGACCCACTACCGGACCACCTTAATTCAGTTTCGCAAGCAACAAACGTCGCCAAAACTCTGATTCAAAATCTGGTGCACTTTTACCCGCCTCGGTTTTTCTTGTTCTCGCCACTACCAATGAGTAACGCGGCAGGATGTACAGCAGATTGCCAAAAGCGCCTCTTACGGAGATCAAATCCTCAGGTGCCGTGGGCACTACATTGCCTGAATAAATTTTATCTTTCATCGGTAACATAAATTGATCAGCGCAATTATTCCACCAACAAAAACCCCATGCTGGATTGTCTGAAGAAGCACCCTGTGTCATCTGGTTGAGATAATGTTTTGGCACGATTTGCATGTCGTTCCAAACTCCTTCGTTCAAAACAAGCCGACCAATCTTTGCTAGATCATCTGCCGTTGATTGCAATCCAGTAATCGCTGTCCCATCTGGTAGCTTCTGCTCACGAGCTTCCCAGCGAGTATTTTTCATTCCTAACGGGTTAAATAACCATTCGCGGCTCAATTCATTAAGGCTTAACCCTGTGTGAAGACAAAGTATTTTCTTAAGATAGTTATAAGCCGTATTGTTGTAGCGCCATCCACCGCCAACCTCCCCTAAAGGCTGGAGCTGTTCGTCCATACCGGTTGTCATCGCAAGCAATGTTTCTATCGTGACACTCGCTTCGTGCCAGGGAGAAAGCGCTGTCCACTCAGGATCTAGGTGGTGATTGATAGCATCACAGGTTTCTAACAGATACTTCTCTTCAGCGATACCAATCAACAGCGAGAGAATCCCTTTTTGAACCGCAAAAATATCCGTCTCAATCGCAGTGCCGACAGGCTTAATTAGTCGCTGCTGATTGCAATCAACAACCAACTCGGTCGTACCGTGATCATTGGAATACTGGATCAGCTCTTCAAGTAGAGGTGTTGACCAGTCAGAATTAGACATCACTATTTCATTCATGTTGCAAGATACCCACCGTCGACGGGAACAAATGTACCGGTAATATATCCCGAGTTATCAGAAAGTAAAAAGGCTATTGTCGCGCCATATTCTTCATAGATATGGCCAGCCATTCTTGTTTTTTCTGTCATTGGTTATCCTCTATGCGGTTAGGTTTTTGATGGGAATATATTGTTCAGGCCGAGCACCACCCGATGCGATACGTCGCTTGGCATCTTCAGGCGATTCCAGAATACCAGCAACATCCACTGCGGCTTTCCTATCTACCAGTTGAGTATCAGCATTCGTTCCATCGGGCATGACGCTCGCAGGATAATACGCTATTGGGACACCAGGATCGGTCTTATCAGGGTTAAGTTCTCTTGCGTTAGCACCAGATTTTGGCGTGTCAGTCTTACCATCGACAATTTCGAGGTCCGTCCACCATTTCTTGACCATGTTACGCCTGCCATTTCCAACATAATCATCTAGTCGCGCGATAGGACCTCTTAGCATCGGAAACCGAATAGCAAGATCTAAGACAAAACGATGAGCCAACAAACCTTCATGGTTATAAGGGCAGGTCTTCATGCAGCGACCGCAAGCAGCACCTCTGCTATTTGTTAATCGATAACGAGTGCAACGCTCTACATCAGGCTTCCACATCTCGTATCCATTGAACATGACCTTGTCGCCCCAGGAAATGGCATTACAGGGACATTCGCGAGCGCATTTGTTGCATTTATTGCACATGTCCTGAAGTCCAAAATCGATGTGCCGATCCGGCTCCAGGATCAGATCAGTTGTTACAACCGCAGACTTGAATCTTGGCCCAACAAAAGGATTAAGCACAACCTCTCCGATTCTTGAGAGTTCCCCCAAACCAGCTTTTAAAATCAGCGGCACCTGTAAAACCTGACCATCTGTATTGCTGTGGGCGCGAGACGCGAATCCCATCGACCTGAGATGGGACGCAATCACCGTCGCTATCTCCATACCTCGAATATAGCCACGCATCGATTGACTGCCGCTAATCCAATCATCTCCCGATGCTCCTTCCATCGTTTCGTGTCCCTGATCGATCAACAGGACAATCGCATACTTATGACGGGTCGTAATTTCGTTGCCCTCGCTATCGTGTGAATACCACGCATATTTAGGCATCTCACAAATACCAATCAGATCGGTACCCAGAAAGTATCCTAGGGATTTGATGGCTTTGGCATTCTCAGCGGTATTTGGCATATCTGTCGCTTGGCTCGCAACTGGCCCATCCTGAAGCGGAATCATTTGACCCTGTGCATTTCTGGTTGCGAAGCCAAGCGGCTCTTTCATCACAAAATTTGGGTATTGTGCCTGAGCTTTTGCTCCCAAATCTCCGGCAGCGCCCCGCGCGAAAAAAGACGCGCGCAGAGGCACCTGAGGGATTTCGTTCTCATCAACTCGGGTCGTCGCGCGATCTACTTTTCTGATTTTCTCCATCGGATATCGACTCAGGTGCGATGCGCGGCGATCTTGAAACCAATCGGCCATTGCCGATCTTGTTCCAGATAATCCCAAACGCCAGGTGAGTCCTCCCTGACTCGCTGCACTTCCCGCCGAAGGGTCCAGTGGACGGTCCGACAACATTTCGAGCGACGTTACGACAACAGCCAAGCCAAGCGCCTTACCTGTGAAAGGATTAACAAGATCGCCAGGCGTTTCAAATGCAACCCCGGAGCGAATTGCCAATTCAGGAATGGCAAAATCCAGCAGCGCCTCCGAGGACTGGGAGTAACCCCGAGCATAAAAACCGCATAGTCGTAGAAAGTTGCAGAGAATCATCGCAATTTGAGTCGCGCGCAAATTACGGAAGGTCGCTTGCGATCCATGAATCCAGCCGCTGGCCAAATTGTCCCGCTCTGGCTCTGGACCACTTTCGGTTGCTACAACAATCGCCCATTGGTTTCTATAAGCGCAGATTCCAACCAACGTTGCATCAAAAAAATACGCGGCGGATTTTAGCAAGTTGGTCCTTTCACGCAGATCTGCAGGCAACGGCGCTTGATGCTCAACAGTCACACCCGTCAACAGCTGCTCAAGCACTCCCTGAACCGGCGCTAACGCCTGATCCAATTGGCCTTCCCCGACATTCACAGATGGCGGCACAACAGAGGTTCGAACAGGCCTAGTATCGTTGATACGCGCAAGCAATTCCGTGGGATAGGGTCCCATATGAACAGGGCGTCGCTTGTTGGAGAAAATTCTCATGGTCATTCCTCAATTGAGAGAGGAATCTTGACAAACTTCGACGGACACGACAATGCTGAAGCCATCGCTTGTCTCGTTAGAAAGGAAGGTTGAAGCTATGGTTAACAGTGATTTGGCAATCTTGCCAGAAAAACTAAACCAAAAAGATAGATCAGGCTGCTTTTTGGGTCTCTGGTTCGATCAGATCAGCATTCAACTGGACAACGTTGTTTGATTTCTTAGAGCGATCTTTTAGTCCGCGGTTCAGTAAGTCAGCAACATAAGGATCAATATGGCCGGGTTGAGTTGAGAGGCAATGCGCAGCCCATGCAATGAATTTAAACAATTTAGCTTCCTCGTAGATATATTACCCTCTAAACGCTGCGTTACGTAATCGACGCTAGGGCGCTTGGGACATGATGAAAAGCAGCGCATTGTACTGATATTGTTCAGGAAATCACTAAAAAGCTTTGCTGTTTTCCAGCAGCAAACCGGTTGGGGTATCATTTCGAGGACAAAAGCTGCAAAGAGGTCTGAAATATGAATGAAAACCGGCAATACGAGACTTTTTTTGAGCTCGCAAGCTCGATGCGTGCCATGAGAAGGCTCAAACCTGACCCCGTGCCACCGTCCGTGCTGAACAAGATACTCGAAGCCGGCGTGCAAGCGCCCTCAGGCCAAAACACTCAACCCTGGTCATTTCTGGTACTGCAACAGCCTGACAGTAAAGCCTGGTTCGCTGAGCGATATAAGGCCGCCATTGAATCCAGGTTCACCGGCATGATGTCAATGTCGACCGAAAAGGATACAGCACTGACCCGACAGATAAAGGCCATGCAGTATCAAGTTAACCACATGCAAGAATTTCCTGTGATTTTGATTGTCTGCGGGCTGCGTGATTGGCCATTCAAGGTCGCCGAAGCAGATAGAATTGGTCTGGCCCCTCCCAACTTCGGTGCGGTTTACCCCTGCGTACAAAACATATTACTAGCATGCAGATCCCTAAACCTGGGCGCTGCGCTAACTACAATGCATCAGGTCTTTGAAGAAGCATTATGCGAGCACTTCGCAATTCCCGACGAATATGGCGTGGTGGTTACGATTCCTATTGGCTATCCAATGGGGAAATTCGGCCCAATACGCAGGAAGCCTGCGGCAAACAAAACTCATTATGAAACATGGGGCAGACACTAGCCTTTCGGCTGAGATTTGAACCAATGAGACGCAAGGGCAGTGAAAACTACTATGTCACAAAGAAAATACTGCTAGAATCAGCGTCATGTACACCTTGAAGCATTTAACTATCGCCCTAATTGCCTCGACTGTTCTGATCGTCGCGCCGGTCCTTGGCTGTTGCTCAGCCACACCAATGCCATCCAACGCAGAACAATCGTTGCTTTCCCCAGTAGTCGATTTATCCGCAGCAAAACATTACCTTGTGGCAAATGATACAGAGATGCCCTGCCATGATATGGCCACGAGCGCTGAAATTGATTTGACGCTTCAAGACAAAGGGGCACACGATTCAGGGCACTGTGATTCCTGTGCAGAATGTGTCACTAGTATGGCTCGTGAGGCAGCGCCTGTCCTTGTCTCCTCTCTATTGGCTGATACGGACTTCGAAGCTCTTTATTTCTTCGTGTTACTCGATTTTTCCGCGTTCCAACAAAAATCTTTATTTTCAGAAAGGCCGCCTGACAATCCTCCGATGTTGGCCTTCACCCCTGTCACCTTACATCAAATTCTGACCATCTAGACCTGACGGTTCCTTCAACTGCGCCACGGCTTGTCTTGCCGTGGCTGTTTCTTGGTTCCCGATGGAAAAGATTAGATGAACCCAAAACACAAATTTAAGATCCAGCCTACTACGCGGCTCCGGGCACGTTTTTTCACAGGTGTTTTCGCACAATTATTGGCAATCTACGCACCTTTAGCGATCAGTTCGGATGCAATAGGTTTTCAGCCTCAAGATTTTGCAGCAATCGAAGCGCGTTTGTTGAAGCATCCGACGCTTCAGCAGCTCAAACTCCGATCTACTGCTATGCAAGCGTTCGCGAAGGCGGACAGCGCCCTACCAGACCCAATAATCTCGCTAGGCCTAAACAATGTGCCAATCAACACCTTTGCATTCGATGACTTCTTACCCACCCACAAATCTATTGGTATCCAGCAATCGATTCCAAACGGTGGTATCAGACGGGCACGGCTACAAAACGCGAGAACAAAATCAGCATCGCTGGAATTGGCATTCGAATATGAACATAGTCTATTGCGCGCTTCTTTGATTATCGGTCTTATCGATCAGGTAAACCTAGAGCAAGAAATCTCTCTTGCACGTCAGCGGGATCGTAAATATTCAGAATTGCAACAGGTCGTTCGAAACGAAATAAATGCAGGCAGAGCCGTGGTGTTCCGCTTAGCCAGAATAGATATCGAACGTGCTGATGTCGCACAGGAAGTTGTAAATTTGCAGGCTCAGCTCTCCGCGGTCAAAGCAAAAATTGACAGTCTTATCGAAATGGAAACTGACATCCATCCCCCTCCCCTGCCACTTACCGAATGGGATGGAAATCCACTTTCATTTCACAGAGTCAGACTAGCGATGGCAAATATCTCTATCGCAGAAACAAGAGTGAGTGAAGTTCAAGCCGAAAATGGACCAAGCTGGGGCGTAAGCCTGACGTATCAACAACGTCAGGCAGGAACGGGACAAATGGGGTCACCCTTCAGCGGAGACGATTGGTTTTCCGGACAACTTACATTCACGGTACCGATATGGGCGAGTAAAAAACAAGCACCAGCACTTCGAGCAGCAATAGCAGAAAAAGCTGCCGCAAAAATGGACGTATCATCTATCGCCCGGGAAGTAGAATCTGAATGGCGTCGCTTCGCAGCAGAGCGAAAAGCGGCAAACTCAAACATCGTGTTGCTTGAGAAGCAACTGCAGGCTTTGGAAGAACAAATAGCTGCGTCTCTCACCACCTATGAATCCGGCACCGGTGACTATGCACCGATTGTCGACGGGGAAATAACCCGACTTCAATTCAAATCAAAAATATCTCGCGAAAAGGCCAGACGCAACATGATGACGATAAAGGCTAACAGCCAGCTGGTGCTGATATGAAACGACGAATGATTACTACAGCAACAATATTTATTTTTAGTCTTCTTCTTAGTCAACCTTCAATGTCGCAGGAAATTGCCAAATATACCTGCCCCATGCATCCACATTACATCTCAACTGATGCTGATGGCATCTGCCCCGTATGCGGTATGGATTTAGTAGCAGCGAGATTATCACAAGCACCGCTCTCAGCACCGGAGGATATTCAGGTATCTGAAGGTATGCTTCAGACAATGGGCGTGAGAGTTGCTGAAGTAAAAAAAACCGCTCTAAGCCGCAAGATCCGAGCCTTTGGCAATGTGCAGGCAAACACACGAAGGGAAGTTGTTTCGGCATCCCGTCTTGAAGGCTGGATTGAAAATCTCGCTGTCACTGCGGAGGGGGACACAGTGGCCCGAGGTCAGCTCCTGTATCAAATTTACAGTCCTGAACTCGTTGCGGCACAAAAAGACTTTTTAGCGTCTCTCAATATCGGTAACAAAAACAGAATCAACGCAACGGAGCAAAGGTTAAGATCACTGGGCATGCAACGAACGGCAATTGCATCTCTCAGAGAGAAACGGGAGCTCCTTGAAAGAATACCGGTCTATGCCGAAGATAGCGGCATCGTTCAATCGCTTGAAGCACGGGATGGTGCCTACGTTAAACCTGGCGATATTGTTTTAAAGCTACAATCCTATATTGATGTATGGGTAATTGCCTCGATTGTGGAACAGGACATCAACGACGTTGTAAGCGGCATCCCCGTCAGACTGAATTTTCCTAGCGCCCCCTCTGCTCCTGCGACGGGAATAGTTGATTATGTTTATCCTACGATAGACCCGGTAACACGCACTCTCAAGGTTCGTATTGTCGTCAAGAACGAGCAAGGCGTTCTTCGCCCGGGTGCATTCGCCGATGTTGCATTTGAAGTGGAGCGAGGGGAATCCCTTACGATTCCTAGCGAAGCTGTGTTGTACGATAGCTTAGGTTCGCATGTCATCATTTCTCTGGGTGAGGGAAAGTTTCGGTCGCGGAAAATACAGATTGGCGGCACAACTGAAGGTAAAACCGAAATAACTGCCGGCCTTAATGAGTCCGAGCGGGTTGTTGTAAGTGGACAGTTTATGCTCGACTCGGAAGCCAATTTGCGTGAAGGGTTTGCAAAGTTAGCACCCTCGACAAGCTTATTGAATATACCATTATCCGAGTTGTCTCTAGACACCAACGATATCGCGCTAATAGATCACTTTGTTGAAACAGCGATCTACTTCCACGAGGCACTCATAGACCAATACGACATTGATCCACATTACCTTAGCTCAACAATAACCGCTGGCGACATACTCAGCAAAAAATTTCCAAACACGCGACTGCAAACTGAAATTGTAAAAATGCAGCAGGTTTTAATCGATGTGCAAAATACAGACGATGGCAACTCACTCGCATCTCAGCTGGCGCTATTAACTCAAGCGCTCAGTCCATGGTTATTACAAGAGATGCCCACTCATTATCACGCACTCGGTATTAGACTGTACCAAGACGTCGAATCAGGCCATTACTTTATTCAGCAAGGAGACAGCCCATCAAATCCGTATGGGTCAGGATCTGTGCGCAACATTATACTGCCAGCGAAAAGCCCTTCTAAAAAAACACCAGACAGGCGCATGGCACCCCATGCAGCCCATCGTTAGGAGCGCGGCATGATTGACGCCCCCGATACCTATTCGAACGGCACAGATTTTTCAAAACAACCTATTGCTAAAATCATCGCCTGGTCTCTACACAATCAAATAATTGTTCTGGTGCTCGCAACCACTCTGGGCATTGCTGGTTGGCTTTCCGCTCTGAACACACCGCTCGACGCAATTCCGGATTTAACAGACACGCAAATTATCATTCGAACAGACTTTCCTGGCCAGTCACCCCAGATAGTTGAAGACCTTGTGACCTATCCCCTCTCAACGGCACTACTGGGACTACCGAAAACAAAAGATGTTCGTGGCGCATCGATGTTTGGTACGAGTTTCGTCTATGTGGTTTTCGAGGATGATGTTGATCAGTACTGGGCAAGGGCGAGAGTCGTTGAAGCGCTATCACGTCTTGGTTCAAGTTTGCCGGATTCTGCAATACCCCGAATTGGACCTGATGCCACCGGTGTCGGGTGGATTTACCAGTACGCACTTGTCGATAAATCTGGGAACACTGATTTAGCACAACTTAGGTCATTGCAAGATTGGTTCCTGAAGTTTGAACTTGCGAGCGTAGAGGGCGTCGCCGAAGTTGCATCAGTTGGTGGTTTTGTACGCGAATACCAAGTGCTAATCGACCCCAATCGACTTAGAGCGTTTAATGTGCCAATTTCACGCATCATATCTGCGATAAAGCTTGCTAGCGAAGAGGTCGGTGGCCGAGTGCTCGAGCAGGGTGAGTCGGAATATGTCATTCGCTCAATCGGTTATGTGAAGAATAAAGCGGATCTTGAAGCGGTGGTTGTGTTTGCCTCAGATGATGCACCGATCACTTTGAAAGAAATCGCGCGAGTCATTGAAGGACCCGCTCTAAGGCGCGGTATTGTCGAGCTAAATGGCGAAGGAGAAACCGTTGCGGGCATCGTGATCATGCGCGACGGGGAAAATGCGCTGCAGGTCATTGATAGGGTCAAATCGAGACTAGAACAATTGAGACAAGGACTCCCGCCTGGTGTTGAAATTATACCCGTGTATGATCGCGCCCCGCTCATAAAGGGTGCAGTGCAATATCTCGCTCAGAAACTTTTAGAAGAAGGCGTGACAGTCGCCTTAGTCATCTTTGTTTTCCTTTTGCATATGCGCTCGGTTTTTGTCGCCGTAATCACATTACCACTTGGCATACTGGGTGCTTTTTTACTCATGTCCTATCAAGGCATTACGGCAAATATTATGTCACTTGGGGGTATTGCGATCGCTATCGGCACGATGGTCGATGCTTCGATCGTTATGGTCGAAAACGGCTCTAGGAAACTATCCGCATTTTACGCGTCCGGAACCAATCCTAGCGCGAAAGACAGGTTAGCGGTCATCACCTCATCCGCGCAAGAAGTCGGCCCGGGTCTCTTCTTCAGTCTTCTCATCATTACAGCTTCGTTCTTACCGATCTTCGCTCTAACAGGTGAAAGCTATCGATTGTTTTCCCCGCTAGCCTACACAAAAACCTATGCTATGGCATTCGCAGCCATACTCTCGATCACACTCGTTCCAGTACTTATGCTGTGGTTTCTTCGAGGACACATGCCCGTCGAAACCAAAAACCCAATCAACCGGTTTTTCATCGGGATCTACCGCCCGATGCTATCAGTTGCGTTGAAATTTCGATGGTCGACCATCATATTCGGACTGCTAGTGATAAGCAGCATCGCCGTGCCGCTTACCAAATTAGGTTCGGAGTTCATGCCAGCGCTATATGAGGGAGAGTTACTTTATATGCCAACAACTTTGCCCGGTGCCTCGGCAACAAAAATGCGAGAGATACTCGGGCAAACGAATCAAATCATCAAAACTGTGCCCGAGGTTGAGAGCGTGTTTGCCAAAGCTGGGCGCGCCGACACGGCAACAGACCCTGCTCCGCTCACAATGATTGAGAGTTGGATCCGACTCAAACCGAAGTCACAGTGGCGACCTGGCATCACCGCAGACGATATAGTCAAAGAACTCGATTCACGCCTACAAATGCCCGGTCTCGTTAATTCCTGGGGATACCCAATCAAGATAAGGATGGATATGGTATCGACGGGTATTCGAACACCCGTTGGCATCAAAATTACCGGCAATAATTTATATGAAATTGCCAATATCGCTCGCCGAATCGAGAGCGTTATTCAAGATGTTCCGGGAACGAGGTCTGCTTTTGCCGACCGTGTGCTCGGTGGCAAATACCTTGAGATCGTGCCTGATCGTGCCGAACTGGCGAGGCGAAATATTGACATGGGTACTTTTCAGACCGTTGTACAGTCAGCATTGGGCGGAATCAAGCTCGCAGAGAGCGTTGAAGGCAGAGAGCGATACAATATTATTCTGCGCTATGACCGGCCGTTTCGCGAAACCTCACAGGATTTAGAGGAAGTGCTTTTACCGACCCCCGCAGGTGCTCATATCCCACTGAAAGAACTTGCTCAGATCAGCTATGCGGATGGCCCTCCCATGATCAGATCTGAAAATGCCCGATTGACCGGATGGGTTTTTGTCGACATCAGCAAGCGGGACCTAGGGAGCTATGTCGCAGACGCTAGCCAACTCGTCTCAGAAGAGATCCAGCTTCCGCCTGGATATGCAATAGAGTGGTCTGGGCAATACCAACAGCTCGAGGTAGCAAATAAGCGACTTATGATTGCAGTCCCTGCCGTCATTGCCATCATTTTTTTACTGTTGATGCTGCACTTTCGCCAGCTTGATCGAACCCTGATCGTCATATTTTCGTTACCCTTCGCGTTAACTGGCGGATTATGGGCGGTCTGGATATTTGACTTTAATCTGTCTGTCGCGGTCGCCGTCGGATTTATCGCATTGGCAGGCATCGCAATCGAAACAACGATCATTATGCTGCTGTACATAGATCAACAAGTATTAAACGACCGCCCAAGGAGCTCTAAAGAACTCCTCGCGGCAATTATCGCTGGTGCTGTACTCAGAGTACGCCCGAAACTCATGACGGTGATCACAGTCATGGCGAGTCTTACCCCAATATTCCTGGTTGATGGACCCGGTGCCGATGTCATGCGTCGAATTGCCTTACCCATGCTTGGTGGAATGCTATCAACCACTGTGCTGACACTGATTATTATCCCGGTGATCTATTTCATTTGGATCGAACGCTCAATAAAAGAAACTTAGCCCAAAATATTTACCGACGACCCATCAGATAGAGAGACACCCTGAATGACGACAACTGACAAACTTTCTCGAATCACTAAAGCCTTAGCTCTAATCGTGACGATTATTACCCCGCCGGTAGTCGCTGACGCGCAAGATAGGAAGCGCATAGAAATCACCAAAGGTAAAATAGTCAAGATCGATGAATCCGGGCGAAGAGTAAAAATTACTCACGGTGAATTGAAGCAATTCAATATGCAACCTATGACAATGTATTTTGGGGTAGCCGGCGCAACCGACTTAACAGCGTTTCGGGAAGACGATGAGATTCAGTTTGAATTGAAACGAGGAAGGGACAAGACACTTCGAATCATGACCATGTGTACACTCGAGGAAAACCAGACTGCTTGCTTGAATTAAACAAGCACACGGTTGGTGAGAACAAGTAAACATCGCTCGATTGGCAGCCATCGTATTTTTCAGATACATTTAGGGGCATCTTAAGTAATGCCGCTTCTTACACAGAGAGTAAAATCACAAACCATGTCGGAATTTGCAACAAGAACAGACGCAATTGCACACCTAACCAGCCCGGGACAACCCTACGAACTTCATGAGGTCGAACTCTACGGTGAATCCTGTCGTGCCTTCGTTCACGCACCACTTACCCTCGGCGACTTGTATCGAGACAACCGCAGCGATGAAACATTTATCGTCTACCAAGAAGAGCGATACTCTTTTGAAGAGACTTATCAAAATGCGGCAAAGATTGGTCACTTACTGGTAAATGACTATCACGTACAACAGGGCGACCGGGTTGCTATTTCAATGCGTAATTATCCTGAGTGGATCATGGCGTTTACCGCGGTAACCTCAATTGGTGCTATCGCGGTCACGCTGAATGCCCTCTGGTCTACAGAAGAGATTGAATATGGGTTAAATCACAGCGGCGCGAAAATCTTGCTGGCGGATCAGGAACGAATCGATAGAGTACAGTCAGTCTATCAAAGTGCTGGAGTCCGCGTGATCGCTGTTCGTCCCGAAAAACCCCTTCCAGAGGATATTCCTGTACTAGAAGATCTATTATCAAGCATAGCGCCATGCGACATGCCTGAAGCGACGGTCGGACCAAATGATGATGCAACGATTCTGTTTACATCAGGCTCGACTGGACATCCCAAAGGGGCAGTTTCTTGCCACAGAAACATCATAACCGCCCTAATGTCCTGGGAGCTGGATCAGCGTTCTGCAATGCTGGTTGCAGGTATCGAACCACCAAAGAATGATTATCAGCTTGCAACCCTACTGGCTGTTCCTCTATTTCATGCAACGGGATCGCATGCTGTTTACCTCTCAAGTTACAGATCGCAGAGAAAACTGGTGTCAATGTATCGGTGGAACGCAACGGTAGCAGCAGAACTTATCGAACAGGAAAAAATCGCATCCTTCGTTGCTCCGGCCGCGATGACTGGAGATTTAGTTGAGGTCGCAAAGCAAACCAACCGCGATTTAAGCACCCTCGCTAGCGTGGGAGGTGGCGGTGCACCAAGAGCACCAGAACAGGTCAAGGGGATAGCAGCCACGTTCCAAAAAGCCTTGCCGAATACCGGATGGGGAATGACCGAAACCAATGCAATCGGGGCTGGCATTGGCGGCGAGGACTATCTAGCACACCCAGGAAGCTCCGGCAGATGTTCTGCTGTTTTGGAATTGAAAATCATCGATGAATCGGGACAACAGCTGCCGGCAAACATGCGCGGTGAATTACTTGTCAAAGGCACATCCGTGATTAAAGGTTATTGGAACCGCTCCGATGCCAATGCAGAAGCATTTAGCGATCGATGGCTACATACGGGTGACGTTGCTTACATCGACGGGGAAGGCTACCTCTATATCGTCGATCGGATTAAGGATTTAGTGATCCGGGGGGGAGAGAATATTGGATGTGCTGAAGTCGAAGCCGCACTGCTATCTCACCCGGCAATTTTAGAAGCAAGCGTCTATGCTGTCCCGGATAAACGATTGGGTGAAGAAGTGGGTGCAACCGTTTTCAGTGAGGATGCAATCACTATCGATACCCTAAGTGATTACTTAGCTGAGCACATCGCAAAATTCAAAATCCCTAGATACATTGAATTTGCCTCCGAACCTTTATTGAGGATCGCCTCCGGCAAAATTGACAAGAGACGCATAAGGGAAGCAACCGTCGCAAAAATGGAACGCTAATGGATGGTATACATGATCTCGGTGGTAAGCAGGGCCACGGGAAAGTTGACAAAGGGCAACCAAGCGCTCGAAACTTTGCTGAGCGCTGGCAGGCAGCGGTATTTACCATGTCAAACGTCGGTCCAAAATGTGGCGCGTGGACCAACACCGATACGTTTCGGCATGGTGTTGAGCGGATATCCCCAACGGCGTATCTTACTCATGGCTATTACGGACGATGGCTCGGCGGCATAGAAACCCTGTTGGTCGAAGCCGGAGTGGTAACTCAAAAAGAAATTACGACACGAGCATTAGCTATCGGCGCTAAAGAGAATGACCTGATTGCCGCACAACCGAATAAACAGGTCGCTACACCAATCAAACAACCTGCAGCGCAGGGTGCTCAGCGTTCATTGAACCACGCACCCAAGTTTGACATTCACACTCAAATTAGAACAACTAATCAAAGTGTTCCGGGGCACACTCGTTTACCAGCCTACGCTCGAGGTAAAACAGGTACCGTGATTAAACATCACGGCGTTTGGGTTTTTCCCGATTCAAATGCCCATGGTGAAGGTGAACAGCCCCAACATTTGTACACAATCGCTTTCCGAGCCACCGACCTTTGGGATGACGGAGAACACGGCGTTCAGGTAAGCCTCGATCTATTTGAGTCCTATCTCCATGCAGGCGATTATTCCAACGACATATATCAACAATAATACCGGAGGCAAAATTGACCGATAAAACAGACGGTACAGGAGATAGCCATCACGGACATGCTCATCATCACGAGAGTTCCCCACAAGCAATCAGAGCAGAGGCCCTAGAATCACTGCTGATTGAAAGAGGTCTGCTCAAAGCAAGCGATGTTGATCATGTCATCGTTCAGTATGAAGAGCGCGTTGGCCCCATGAATGGTGCAAAAGTTGTCGCCCGGGCGTGGAAAGACCCCGCTTTCAAGACGCGACTCCTGAACGACGGTACTAAGGCTATTCAAGACTTCAAATTTGAAGGCGGACAAACAGAGAAACTCGTCGTCGTCGCCAATGAATCCAATATTCACAATGTTGTTGTATGTACTCTCTGCTCTTGCTACCCATGGGCAGTTCTTGGTCTGCCACCTAAATGGTACAAAGATCCGGCCTATCGGTCACGGATCGTCAGGGAGCCCCGCAAGGTTCTTGCTGAAATGGGACTCGCGTTGCCATCGGATACGGAAATAAAAGTCTGGGACTCCAGCGCGGAAGTACGTTACATGGTACTGCCGGAACAACCTGCTGGAACCGAGAATATGACCGAGTCAGAATTGGCTAATCGCGTATCCAGAGACGCGATGATAGGGGTAGCCCATGCATGAGAAAGACACCTCGCCTGACCCAGAACTACTGGGCCGAGGGGCACCACCACTGATAAACGGCGAGCTGCTGTTCGACGAACCTTGGCAAAGTCGTGTATTTGGCATGGCCCGACTGTTGAGTGAGAATGGCGCATTTGAGTGGGACGAATTCAGAGCTTCCTTGATAGCTAGAATTGACGATTGGGAACGGCGCAACCCAACGGCTGAATACCAATATTACCCTCTATTTCTCGCGGCTCTCACCGATACGCTTGAAACAAAGGGTATTGTTGACTCCGCACAACTTCAAGCCATACAACAGATTTATTCCGAGAGACCCGCGGGACACGACCACTAGCTGAATGCTCTATACATCTCAATACTGTTTTGCTATCACGCAGATAGCACCGCCAGTTTCCAATCCAGTACCTGTACATCACCTGTTTCACCATCAGATCTGACAGCATAAGTCTGTATAGAGAGATTTACGATGCCCGCGCTTTTTATTTGGGTCAAACCCTCAATGGTGACACTTGAGTACAAGACGTCCTCCTCAAATACAGGCGCAAGATGATCGCACTTGTACCAAGCAAGCACTGACAACATATTGGGCATTACCCGCAACAACTGAGCCGCTGCCATCGCTATCGTATGTCCCCCATAAACTAATCGTTTGCCATAGACACTTTGCCCTGCATCAGTATGGGTCATTGCCATATTGAGAGTCATACGGACCAACTCAGGCGCCGAGGTTACGGTATCTTTCGCTTCAATATTTGTCGTGGCGCCCACGACCAAGTCACTAAAGTAGGCACCAGAGGTCATTGCGCGATATTTTTCGTAGTTCCAATCAGGCACCACTGCGAGCAGCTCTGAAGCTTCGATTTCCTCCGGCATAAAACCAAAGTCATCTACTTTGCCTGTATCAATTGCCCCATCACGGCAAGGGATCATTGGACAACGCCAGAAATGCATGACGGTCGAACCGTGTTGGTTTTTTACTTGTATTTCTAAAGCAACCATCCCAGACGCCGCTCGCCCTGCTCGGAGCTTGTTCTGTCTGAGGCCAACAACTTTCGTCGTCACCGATAGCGTATCCCCAACAAATACTGGTTCACGTAACACTAGGCCCCTGTAAAACAGATTCCCCATGACTCTCTGCGAAGGAATTGTGCTAAGTCCGATCGCAATGTTGCAAACCAATGATGAGCTAACCAACGCTTGATGATGGCCTGTGACTGCGGTTGAAAGGGGATGATCAAGCGCCATCTTAAGCCTGTCACCAAAAATCGCCTGGTGTATGGCAACCTGCCCTGAGGTAATAGTCACCGCGGGTACATCACTGAGATCATCTCCAACGGCAAAATCTTCAAAGTAGGGAACAAACTGGTGCATTTACGATTCCAAGTGTTAGGTTATTAATAAGATATGGTGAACCCGCTGAAAACTACTGAGATTTACCCCGTGCTGCTATTGGCCAGATCTCAGAAACAACGCCATCTCGATGAGGAAAATAGTAGTCGTATAGGTTTACTGTTGGATCACAGTGAGGTGTGACAATGGGTAACTTATCTCCCAACCGGATTTCCACCGATGGATTGTTCAACAAAATAATACCGTGCTCATCTCCTCCCCAGTTAAAATCAACACCTTCAATATCCTTGAACTGAGGTTTGACCGTATCTGACGCGAAAGACTTGTAACCAGCATCAACCGTGATCAATTTTTTCTGGGGTTTGCTGATAGCAGTGACCAGCACGTGGAGCGAGGGTTCAAAGTCCGAAAAAAGCTCAGTTTTTTCTCCACCGATTTCGCGGTATTCAACATCCATAAAAACGTAGGAGCCCGCCTGAACTTCAGTAAGTACACCTATATCAGATTCCATATTGTAGGAGCCGGTGCCTCCACCGGAGACGACGGGTACATCAATGCCAGCTTGAAGAAACATTTCACGGGTTGAAGCAGTAAGCGCCATCATACGTGCATATCGATCGCGCCTTTTTTCAAACCCGTGGATATGCATGCAACTACCGATGTAAATCTGCAGACCATCAAGAGAAAGATTATTGCATTCATCCGCAAGGTGTTGCCCAAGCGCAAGCGCCGGTGCACCCTGCTCAACGCCGGTTCTTCCCATGGGGGGATCGAGGTCTATATAGACCGAAAGTATGATTCCAGCATCGCGCGCGGCGATGTTGAGCGCCGTCGCATTCCCGACGTCATCCACAACAAGGTGTAACTTGTCCGTCACCAGACCCATCTCAATAACGCGCGCTATTTTATCCGTTGTTGCTATTGGCGAAGTGATAAGAATATCTTCAATGCCTGCACGCACCATCATCTCAGCTTCGCTTACGGTTGCGGTACATATTCCCAGCGCACCATGTTCGATCTGCTTCTTTGCGATGATTGGACACTTGTGCATTTTGCCGTGACTTCTTAACCCAAGATTGCAACTGTCCAGATAACTTTGCATGTTTTCGAGATTACGCTCGAAGATCTCGAGATCAATTGTTAATGCCGGCGTAGGAAGCTCCCCTATCTCTATTGGCTTATCCAGTACGATAGGATCAAGTGGCGTCTGTTCGATGGTGTTTTTAAGAAACTGGTTAAATGACGGCATGGTATAACTTTCCTTCGAATAAACTTTCTACAAACATCGATAAGAAACGAATATGGATTTAGAGTCAACAGGTTAAGCTATGTAAGGGTGCCTCTCCGATCTCTTTGCTTTTTCTTTTCCTTATGGTCACTACGGGAGAAAAAAGCTTGCTTGATAAAAGCTGTATGAATTTTTAGAAAGACCTGTAAAACATGATCAGGATCACAACCGGACATACGAACCGAATGTACCAGGGCCAGATCATCCAAAACAGACTAGCACTTACCCCCTCATCGCCTTTTTCCAGCTCTTGCAGAATATTATCGCGATGCCATACCCAACCCGCGAAAATACACAACACGAAGCCCAAGAGGGGCTGACTGTACTGAGTGGTCAATGAAATCACCAACCCGAAAAGCTCACCAAAATTAAATGCGATAACCGTGCTGACAGAGAAAATAACGGTCGTGAGCCCCCAAACCGCCTTGGTGCGGGTGAATCCCTTACTCTCTACAACATAAGCGACAGGAACCTCCAGCATGGAAATCGACGAGGTCAACGCCGCGATGATCATCAAGGCGAAAAAAACAAAAGCAACCAGACTACCCGCTGCGCCCATCGTATCAAATAACGCTGGCAGGACAGTAAAGATCAGTGAGTCCCCGGCAATGAGTTCGCCAGCCTCCGTGTAAATTTCCACACCGTTAGCAAGGGCGACATACATCGCGGGGATAATTAACAAACCGGCAATCACCGCGATGCCAATATCGACCAATGCAACAGAGGCGCCGAGTGTTGATAGCTTTTCACTATTTTGGATATACGATCCGTAGACCAACATCGTACCTACACCAAGAGACATGGAGAAAAATGCTTGTCCCATCGCGCTCACCAACAGCCCGGGGTTGAGCACTTTGCTGAAATCGGGCAAAAGATAGGCCTTAAAACCGGCAGATGCACCGTCGAGCGTTGCAACGTAAACGATGAGTAGCACAATCAGCAAAATCAGTGTTGGCATCAATCTCACCGACCACTTCTCTATTCCATTACTTACGCCGCCAAGTACAATCCCTGCCGTAGCGGCCATGAAAAGACCGCAAAAAATCACATCACGTAACACGGTTTGTGATGTCAGCCACTCTGACAGCCGCTCCAAACCAACCAGACTAGACAAGGTTTCAAGGAAGAAAGCGATCATCCAGCCAGCGACCAGCGCGTAAAAAGCAAGAATGAAAGAGACCGTAACAAAACCCCAGACGCCGGTGATTCTACCAACGGGGCTTCCTGTCACGATGCCAAGCGCATCTACCATATTTGAACGTGTTGCACGCCCGATAATCAACTCAGCCATCAACACGGGGTAAGCAAGCGCAAAAGCGAGAATGACATACACCAGCACAAACGCAGCGCCACCATTTCCTGCAACCTGGGTAGGAAACCCCCAGATATTACCAAGGCCAACTGCCGAACCTGCCGCCGCTAAAATAAATCCTAGGCGGGATGAAAATTCTCCCCGTACACTCATGCAAAGTCCTTGTTTTTCTTGTTTTTATTTAGATGATAATAATCTTCTCATACATCAACGCCGATTGTCCTGTCGCAAGCGATGACATTTCCCGGGCAACTCAAGCCAATAAACAGATTTCGACGGGAACTGATATTTAACAAACCAGAACTAACACCCCGAGACTCACCCTAAGGGAACATTACTGGACTAACGGAAATTATTCTGGGCGCATTACCCTGGGGTTATATTGTTCTTTTAACCGCCAACAGCATTAGCGCTGCTCCTCTATGACATTAACGATGCTATCAACAGTCATTAGTTGAACAGGTAAAATCCCTCTCAACTTGAAGCGTGATGTGATGAATATTGAAGTCTCTTCTCATCGCCTGACCTATTTCCTCATAACTTGATTCTGACTCCCAAAGTGTATTTTCCGGCATCACAAGATGCGCTGTCATACAGTTTTCAAACGTGCTCATCGCCCAAATGTGTAAATCATGAACTTCAGACACCCCTGATATTCCTTCAAGATATGCCTTGACACCCTGAGGGCTGCAGCCCTCCGGCACTGCATCCAGAATCAGATTAATGGAGTCTCGTAATAGTCCCCAGGTGCCGAACAAGATCACTCCAACGATGAGTAAACCAAGCAACGGATCAATTAAGTGCCAATTAGAGAAATAGCTGATGCATGCACCAACAACCACCGCGGCAGAAATCGCAGCGTCATAAGCAAGATGTAAATAGGCTCCTTTCAAATTCAGATCTTCTTTACTGCCTTTCATAAATATCATCGCAGTGCCGGCATTGACTACAATACCGATACCCGCGACGACCATGACGATGACCTCATCCATAGGTGATGGCGTAAAAAACTTCTCTATTGATTCAATAGCGATAAAACCTGCAGCAAAGACCAAGGTCATTGCATTGATTATTGCTGCAAGGATCGTCGTTTTCCTGAACCCGTAAGAATACAGTTCGGTGCTTTTTCTTGTGGCTAGGTAAGAAGCGCCCCAGGCCAGCAACAATCCGAGCACATCTGAAAGGTTATGACCCGCGTCGCCCAACAGGCTTACTGAGTTAGATAAAAATCCGTATACAGCTTCAAGCACGGTGAATATCAGATTTGCGGCAATCGCGATCATAAAACCAGCATTGACTTTACTGAAATCATAACCATGATCGTGGACGTGACCATGGCCATGGCCATGACTGTGAAAGCCATCTCCAACAGGACCATCATCGAGAGAACCATGACCGTGCTCCTCGTGAGCAGCGTCATGTTTATGATGATCGTGATTTTCCGAATGATTCGGCATGCGTTTACTCTATTGTCGGCATTATTTTTAGATGCATCAGTGTTACTGATGAGACACCTGCAGTGTCCCCGCCGTTGGATAAGGAAACCGCACTATGGAGCCAAGCGATTTATTTCCCATTGATCTCCGGATTCGACCTTCACGTATCTAAATCGATCATGCAGCCTGTTTTCACCGCCCTGCCAAAATTCCCATTGTTGAGGCACAATTCTGAAACCACCCCAGAAATCAGGCACTGGAATCTTACCCTTTTGAAATTTTGATTTCATGCTTTGGAATTGCGCATCTAAAAATTGCCGGGATGAAATAGATCGACTTTGATGGGAAGTCCACGCGGCTAATTGACTTTCACGGGGTCGGGAGAGGAAATACGCCGCACTCTCAGCAGCACTCATGGGTTGTATGAGACCTGCAACGATAACTTGTCGATCCATTTGCAGCCACGGAAATAGCGCACTTACTTGGTTGTGATGTTTAAACTCCTGCGCCTTTTGGCTACCTAGGTTCGTATAAAAAACCAGTCCGTCATCGCTAAACCCCTTAAGTAAAACAATGCGTTGCCAAGGCATACCATTCGGACCTAACGTACCTATGCTCATGGCGGTTGGGTCCTGAATCTTCGCTTCAAGCGCCTGAGACATCCAGGACTCAAATTGGGCAGAGGGTGTGTCCTGTAATGATTTTTTAGTCAATCTACCGTATCGATATTCCCTGCGTTCTTCTTCAAGACTCATGTTTCCAATCCATTTCAGAGGTGTTCATTATTTAAATTACGAGTGCCTGTCGAACCTTTTCCGCTAGCGCAAGAGAAGATGTTAATCCGGGAGATTCTATACCGAATAGTTGTACCAGTCCTTCAACGCCATGTTCCTGCGGCCCTTGAATCACGAAATCCTTCACTGGATCGTCCGGACCTTGTAGCTTCGGTCTAATCCCTGCATAGGCAGGCACAAGCACACCTTGCTTCAGCGCGGGATAGTAGCGACTGATAGATGAATGATAGGCGTCGGCGAGGTCAGATGTTACTGCGTAATCTTCGTCCTCGATGTATTCAACGTTTGGCCCAAATTTGACCTGACCACCGAGATCAATCGTCGAATGAACGCCAAGGCCTGCACCGGATTTTTCTGGCACAGGGTATATCAGTTTATTAAATGGACTTTTTCCAGGCAACGTGAAGTAACTCCCTTTGCACAAATGTAAGGGAGGAACATCAGCGCTGTAATCGAATTCAAATGCGGCATGAATACCCTGCGCGCCCAGTCCCGCAGCATTGATCAGCTTCTCGCAGGTGAACTTGTAACTATCACCACCAATCTGGCTCGTAATAATGAAACCTTTGCCGCCCTGCTCCACAGATGTAACTCGTGTTTGACCAACAAAACTGCCGCCACAACTTTCTATATCGCCAAGATAAGCAGTCATCAAATCATGTGCGCTGATAATACCTGTTGAAGGAGAGAATAACGCAGCAACGGCTTGTACCTCCGGCTCTTCCTGCTTGATCTTTTGCCTATCCCAGTATTCAAGATCAAAAACCCCATTCGCCTCAGCTTTTAGCCTTATTCCATCGAGTACCTCGCGCTCCTCTTCGGTAGTAGCAACGATGAGCTTTCCGATCTTTCGATAGTTGACGTTATGACTTTCACAGTATTGATAGAGCCGTTCTTTTCCTTCAACACAGAGGTCCGCTTTCAACGATCCTGCTGCGTAATAGATACCGGCATGAATCACTTCGCTGTTACGGCTGCTAATACCTTGGCCAAAGTGAAGTTCTTTATCCAGCACGACCAACGAGCTCACCCTCTGAGCTAACGAGCGGGCAATGGCCAAGCCGACAACACCAGCGCCAATGACGCAACTTTCTATAAAGTCCAATTGATTTATCATTTAATCTAGATGAGCTGCTATTGTTGCTGATCAAGCAGACGATTCCAATCAATCAAGCGGTCTTTTTTCACCTACGAGAGAAAGTTCAGCAGCCAGACAGAGTCAACCATCTCTATCCATGTAGCGCTCCCAGCGGCCTTCGCAAAAATTTCTCTGTTGTACCGGTTAGACCGAAGCTGGCTGATCAAAAATATCAATGCCTGATATACCCGCATCACCTAAGTTTGCCAGTAATGATTGTTAATTAATGAGCACGACCCTGTTATCCTGCACCCTAAGAGAAACACCACCGAAAAGACATAGCGAAACTCTCTTAGCATGACCAACACGATCACAACAGATACCCGTGAAGGCAACAAACAGGCAACCCAGCGATTACTTATTCTGAGCGGCATTGTTGATGCTGCGCTTGGATTTCTTAAGGTAGGTGTTGGTATTTTCGCAAACTCCCACGCACTTATCGCTGACGGCATTCATTCGTTCTCGGACCTTGCTACGGACATCATGGTATGGGTATTTAACAAAATAGGAGCGGCAGAAGCGGATGAAGACCACCCATACGGGCACGCTAAATTTGAGACTTTTGGTACCTTCGTACTCGGTATTCTGCTGATTCTGGTGTCAGCTGGTCTGATTTTTGACAGCATGCAGCGGCTTTTAGATGTCTCTGAAGTCTCCATTCCCGCCTGGCCCGCATTGATCGCAGCGCTGATTTCCATCGCAGGAAAGGAATGGCTATATCAAATCACCCACGCCTTGGGTAACAAAACCAACTCCCGCTTACTCGTCGCTAACGCCTGGCATCATCGAAGCGATGCATTATCGTCGATAATTGTGCTGATAGGCGTAGGTGGCGCAATCGCAGGCTTCCTGTGGCTCGAGATGCTGGCAGCGATGGGTGTTGCATTAATGATCGCACAAATAGGCTGGAAATTATCAAAACAAAGCGTGGAGGAACTGGTCGACACATCGCTAGCAGAGTCGTACGTTGGTCAAATCAAGGATAAAATTGAAGGCGTTGAAGGCGTCAATGGCGTGCATAGTATTCGCACAAGAAGGATGGGCAATGACGTGCTAGCAGATGTTCACCTGCAGGTCGAACCCTTCATCAGCGTATCCGAAGGACACCACATCGGAGAATGGGCAACCCGCGAGCTGACCAGCACATTTAGCGAGCTCAATGACGTCGTCGTTCACATAGATGCCGAAGACGACGAGCTGATTGAAGTTAACGCCCGTCAAAGTCTGCCGCCATTGAGACGAGAGGCACGTGAATTATTGATGACTCTCTGGGAGAGTGAATTTACGCCGAAACACGTCTATAAACTTACATTGCATTATCTGAACTCTGGCATACACGCTGAAATTTTTCTTGACCGAGAAGCCCATTTCGAGTCAATCGGCGATCGGGCTGCAGCTCCGAGTGGTCGAGCATTGGCTGACAAACTCACGGATATGGCAAGCGAAATATCTTGGTTACACAAGGTTTCCGTCTGGTTTGATTAGAGCACCTTTTACGCTCGACGACGCGCCAAACAGTTAAATTACCCTCTAGACAAAAAAAAGCGCTCTATTTTGAGCGCTAGTGGGAGGGTAACTCAGTCGTCTGAGATACTCAGAACAAACAATCGTCTGGGATCATCTTCAGATAGAGAGCGAAAACTGTTCTTCTTGCTGCGACATAACCTGTCGAGGAACTATTGAGAGATGATCTTGCATGCTATTGTCGCATTCTGCTGGAGATCTAGATTCAGGCAAAGAGTGTGGCGCCAGTTCAAACTCGCTTTGATTCACAGCCACAGGCGTTTCACTCGCCAGCATTTGAAGCAGGTGGTGACAAACAACCCTGCCAACCCGCTCTTTTTTACGCGCCCTGGGCATACGCTTGGCTGCACTCATCGCAAGCTGCGAATGCCTTAGCGGTGCGCTTTCTAGTTTGTTCTGGATATCTTTTTCTGCTTTAGCCTGAATGTTTCGGTTCAATTTACCGGCCTCCGTTTACTGGATAAATGCACAGTATCAGCATACTGGTTTTATGTACAGTACTTTCCGTGATTACTCACTAGTGGAAGGCAATTTGTCCCGATTCCTGCACTAATTTCACACTGTCCCCTGCTTTGAATTTGCCTGAAAGCAACTCCTGAGCAAGGGGATTCTCTATATAGCGCTGAATGGCCCTTTTGAGAGGTCTCGCTCCGTAAACCGGGTCATAGCCTACTTCAGACAGAAAATTGAGGGTGTCTGCACCAACTTGCAAATGAATGTCGTTATCCTTTAAACGGGCTTTAAGTATCTCGAGCTGAATTTCAGCAATGCCCAATATCTGATTCTGAGCCAGAGGATGAAATACGACAGAGTCATCAACGCGGTTGAGAAATTCTGGGCGAAAATGCTGCGATACGATCCCCATAACAGCTTCTTTCATATCGTCATAGGCGGTGTCGGAGCCTGTGTCAGTTGCCATGGCCTGAATCACGTCAGAACCCAGATTAGAGGTCATGACGAGCACAGTATTTTTGAAATCAACCGTTCTGCCGTGACCATCCGTCAATCGACCATCATCTAGCACCTGTAAAAGTATGTTGAACACGTCAGGATGCGCTTTTTCGACTTCATCCAGCAATATGACCGAATAGGGTTTACGTCGCACTTTTTCTGTCAGGTATCCCCCTTCCTGATAGCCAACGTATCCCGGAGGCGCACCGATCAGGCGAGCAACCGAGTGTTTTTCCATAAACTCGGACATATCGATTCGCACCAGTGCATCTTCCGTGTCAAATAGAAAGGTCGCAAGTGCTTTACATAGCTCAGTCTTGCCCACACCGGTTGGTCCAAGAAACAGAAAGGAACCGTTAGGCCGATTGGGATCAGCGATGCCGGAACGAGACCTTCTTACGGCGTTCGAGACGGCGCTGACAGCTTCATCTTGACCAACGACCTGTTTGTGTAACTCAACTTCCAGCTCAAGTAATTTCTCTTTTTCACCTTCAAGCATTTTTACAACGGGTATCCCCGTCCATTTTGAAATGACCTCTGCAATTTCCTCTTCTGTTACCTTGTTCCTTAACAGTTTCATGTCCATCATTTCGGCTTGGGAAGCTGTTTCAAGTTGCTTCTCGAGCTCCGGAATGGCGCCGTATTGTAATTCGGACATTTTCGTTAAATCACCTGCACGTTTGGCCGAGTCAAGATTTTGCCGCGCGACCTCAAGGTCTTCTTTAATGTGCTGTGTGCCGCTCAAAGCTGCTTTCTCAGTATTCCAGATCTCTTCGAGATCCCCGTATTCCTTCTCCAGCGACGCGACGGTCTCCTCTATCAATTTCAATCGAGCGATAGAGCCCTCATCACTTTCATTCTTTAGCGCTTCCCGCTCGATCTTCAGCTGAATAAGCCTGCGCTCAAGGCGATCCAAATCCTCGGGCTTTGAATCAATTTCCATACGAATAAGACTTCCCGCTTCATCGATCAGATCGATAGCCTTGTCTGGCAATTGGCGGTCAGAAATGTAGCGATGTGACAATCGCGCTGCAGCGATAATCGCTGGGTCTGTAATATCTACCCCGTGATGAATCTCATACCGTTCCTTCAAGCCACGTAATATCGCAATGGTGTCTTCAACGTTGGGCTCATCAACTTGCACTTTTTGAAATCGGCGCTCCAACGCAGCGTCTGCTTCGATGTATTCACGGTATTCGTCAAGCGTTGTGGCACCAACGCAATGCAGTTCCCCTCGAGCCAGCGCAGGTTTCAGCATGTTACCTGCATCCATTGAACCTTCCGCCTTACCGGCACCCACCATGGTGTGCAATTCATCGATAAAGAGGATGACGCTGCCCTCTTCCTTCGACAACTCATTGAGCACAGCCTTGAGCCTCTCTTCAAACTCGCCCCGAAATTTTGCGCCGGCGATAAGCGCTCCCATATCAAGGGAAAGAATTTTCTTGCCCCTGAGTGTTTCGGGCACTTCACCGTTGACGATTCTCTGCGCCAACCCTTCCACTATCGCGGTTTTACCCACACCAGGTTCACCTATTAGCACAGGATTGTTTTTCGTGCGCCGCTGAAGAACCTGCACTGTTCGACGAATTTCATCGTCGCGCCCAATGACAGGGTCCAGTTTCCCGCTTTCTGCCAACTCAGTTAAATTTACGGTGAATTTATCCAGCGCTTGCCGCGTGTCTTCTGCATTAGCATCATTCACACTTTCTCCGCCCCTTACCTGCTCTACGACACGCTCAAGCGCTTCTTTCTTGATGCTAAATTTTGAGAAAAGTTTGCCTAGATCGCCGCGGTCTTCAAGCGCAGCCAGCATCACTAACTCACTAGAAATAAATTGGTCTGATTTTTCCTGGGCAAGCTTATCTGCCAGATTCAGCATCCGCCCAAGTTCGGGAGACATTTGAACATCACCCACGTTATCGGCGATCTTTGGCAAACGCTCGATCATATTCTCCAGCGCGGGTTGAAACGCACCTATGTCAATACCCATCTGAGCAATCAGAGGTCCGATTGAACCCCCTTTTTGGGTTACTAACGCTGATACTAGGTGAACCGGCGCGATCTGATTATTGTCCTTGCCCACAGCAACGGATTGCGCATCAGCGAGAGCTTCCTGTAATTTGCTCGTAAATCTGTCTATTCTCATGAAACTTATCCCGTAACCAGTCTGTTATCATGCAACATATAGTGGGGATGGTGATAACTTAATCAAGAAGTTGATGGGACAATTTCCTAAAACAGCGATTTACATTGAAAATTAACCCTTCTCACACATTCCAAGCCTTTGAAATCTTTGGCTTTGAATTTCATTAACTTTGAATTTCAT
>ERZ1046740.308-NODE-308-length-42744-cov-7.574059_pt1 | contig 42744 bp, 38 predicted proteins | sample MGYA00383093_ERZ1046740 | MGnify/ENA primary metagenome ERZ1046740 (study PRJEB29581, sample SAMEA5548363) | metagenome | biome: marine; feature: coastal; material: water | depth 25 m | study: Short-term variability in the microbial, nano- and picoplankton... | reverse complement strand
CAACAAGTAATGGCTTATCTTATGCTGTTGAAAAGTTTAAAGAGCATGATCTTGCTGGACATGTAACTTTACAGAGAGGCGAAAGATCAAAGGTGGCAACATTGGCAGCAAAGGTATTATAATGAATTTAAAAGAATATATGATTGATTATGTTGGAAACAAACACAACCCTGAAAATGATGATGTAACCGTTAATATGATTATAGAGACTATGGCAGACGAGTTTCCCGAGTTTCTACTTATGATTGCAGAGGAAAACTATATCAGAGGGTATGAGCAAGCGCTCGATGATGTTAATAGTGTGAAACAAGAATATGGACAACAAACAACAATACATAAAAAGAAAGACAAAAAAAGCAAAAATAAGTAATGGTTTTACAATAAGTGGGGTCAAGGTTCAATTTGGAGAAGAACCAAATTTTGATGTTGAAAAATTTTTAAAAGATAAATTTGATAAGTTGCCTAACCATTTAATAAATTCCGTCAATAAAATTATTTTTGGTGGATTTTACCTTAGTCCTGAATTTGCAGGTAGATCAGTAAATGATGTTATATATTTAACTAACAAAATCAATGAAAATGATCTTTATTCGGACCTCATTCACGAACTTGCACACGCTTTTTTAAGAAAAAACTATAAACAAGTGCTTGGAGACGGCAAACTTAAAAAAGAATTTATTTCAAAAAGAAATAAACTTTATCATAAAATGAGATCAAGTGGGCTAAATTTACCACCACATCAGTTTTTTGAAAATCCAAATTTTGATAAAAAATTTGATGTTTATTTAAATAGAACAGTTGGATATGATCTTTTAAGTCAATTGATTTCAGGTATATTTCCAACTTGTTACAGTGTCAGTTCTTTAGAAGAGTACTTTTCAGTCGGATTGGATTTGTTATTTACTGGCAAAGGCAGAATGCTTGAAAACTGTCCTATGCTAAAAGAGAAGGTATCATTATGAGAAAGACAAGAATTCTTTTTGAGCAAGTATTGGTTGAAAAAATGCAGCGCTTGCAAGAAAAAGTTAAAAGAAAAACTGAAGCAAAGAAGAAAAACAAAGAAAACGAGAAGAAAAGAGGGTTTGATAAATTCTACAAAATGAGTTATAATGAACTTCGTCAAGAAGCAAAAAACTTAGACATTATTACTTGGCGCAAAACAAAAAAGGATTTAATTGAAGAACTCATCCGAGAACACAAAAAATTACATTAGCTACTCACGCTATAAGATGTTTAGCGAGTGCGGTTGGAGATACCGCTTAGTCTACAAAGATAAGATTCCATTTTACTCCAGTAACGAGTATACAGCATTTGGTACAGCAATTCACTCCACCTGTGAAAATGTTCTTTTTGGAAATAGTAGTGCAAAGCCAGAAGATTATTTTGTTGAGCAATTTACAAATGAGCGTAGAGAAGTCGAAAAACCAGATGATGTTTTAGCGCAGCAGATGCTCTCACAAGGCAAGACAATACTCCCACAGGTACAAGGAGCCGTCAAAACTGTTTTTGGCGATTACGAGGTATTCTCAGTTGAAGAAAACCTATTGGAGCCCATTAAGGATGACCTCGATTTTAAGGGATACATCGATATGGTTCTAAAGACGCCTGATGGCAAGTACCACATCTTAGATTGGAAAACTTGTTCATGGGGTTGGAACGCTCAAAAGAAATCAAGTAAACTGATGACATATCAGTTGACACTGTACAAAAAATATTTTTGCGAAAAGCACAAGATTGACCCAAAAATGGTTGAAACCTATTTTGGCCTTCTGAAGAGAACTTCAAAGAAAAACAACGTTGAGATCTTCCGTGTCACAAGTGGTAATAAAAAAATTGAAAATGCTCTTAAATCATTAAATAATTTTATCTATAATGATAATAAGAATGTGTATTTTAAGAATAGATTGTCTTGTAAGTACTGCTCTTTCTATAAAACAAAACATTGTAGGTAAAATTAATGGAAGAAAAAAGAATAAAAGTCCTTACTCTGGGTGATATGCCTTTGAGTACATCTGGTGTTGGTAATCAGACAAAGTATGTAATTGAGGCATTGCTTGCAAGCGGTAAGTTTGAGGTATTTTCACTTGGCGGCGCAATGAAGCATCCACAATATCAGCTTATAAAAACAGATAAGTGGGGAGACCTTTGGAAGATTTTACCAGTAGACCAATTTGGTACCAAAGAAATGGTGCGTTCAGTTGTTTGGCGCGAAAAGCCAGATATTGTTTGGTTTATGACTGACCCGCGCTTCTGGGGTTGGTTATGGGAAATGGACAATGAAATTCGTCAAAACATTCCTATGGTGTATTACCATGTATGGGACAATTATCCATATCCAAAGTATAATAAGAAATTTTATGAAAGCAATGATGTAGTTGCAACAATTTCAAAACTTACGGACGATGTTGTAAGAACTGTTGCGCCAGATATTGAAACACATTATATACCACATGCTGTAAATACAGATATCTTTAAAAAGTTAGATGATGAAATAGTGGATAAACTAAGAGAAGAAAACAAAGGGCCTGATAGTAGAAGCCTTTCTAATAGATTCGTTGCTCTTTTTAATAGCAGAAATGCACGAAGAAAGCACAGTGGTACTTTAATATTTTGGTTTAAAGAATTTTTAGAAAGAGTTGGGAATGATAATGCAGTTCTTCTGATGCATACGGAACCAACGGACCCAAATGGCCCTGATCTCATGCAGATAGTTAAAGATTTAGAGCTTGACAAGGGGCAAGTTTTGTTTTCAAGAGATAAGATTGATGAACAAAAAATGGCTACATTATACAATCTTGCCGACGTGACTGTTAATATTTCTGATGCTGAAGGCTTCGGTCTATCGTGCCTTGAATCACTTGCTTGCGAAACACCGGTAATTGGAGTTAGGACTGGCGGTCTTCAAGATCAATTAACTGATGGTAAAAATGTGTTTGGGGTGATGATTGAACCCTCATCACAACAAATAGTTGGTTCCCAGTTGGTACCATATGTCATGGAAGACAGAATTAATAAGCAAGATTTTCTTAACGCAATGCAGAAAATGTACGATGCTGGTAGGGATGGAAGAGCCAAAATAGGGCAACAAGCAAAAAAACATGTTTCAAAAAACTTTAACTTTGAGGATTTTAATAATTCTTGGGTTGAGCTAATGTCATCAATATATGAAAAACATGGTTCCTGGGAAACAAGAAAGGATTATCGAAGTTGGAGGAATGAATCATTATGAAAAAGAAAGTATTATTAGTAGGACCAATTTTAACACAATCTGGTTATGGCGAACATGCAAGAATGGTCTATCGTGCTCTTAAAAGCAGGGAAGATTTATTCGAAATTTTTATTAATCCTGTTAACTGGGGTGCCACAAGCTGGACATCGGAAGATACAAAAGAAAGGCAAGACATCGATGAGCTTATAAACAAAACTTTTGCTCATATGAATCAAAAACTTCCTTTTGATACTACAATTATGGTGACTATTCCATCAGAATGGAAGCAATACAGAGCGGCCCCTGAAAATATTGGCGTTTGTGCAGGAATTGAATCAGATCGTGTTTCTCCACATTGGTTAGAGGCAGCAAATTTAGTTGTTGATAAAATTATTGTCCCATCAGAATTCTCAAGAGAATCGTTTACTAACGCTGTCTGGAACGTCAAAGATCAGGCTGGAAATGAAGTTAAACTAACAGTTCAAAAGCCAATTGAAGTAGTCCATTATCCTGTGGAAAAAGAGTTTATGGAGCCTTCAACTTATCTTCATAAAAATCTGAAGTTTGAACACAATTTCAACTTTCTTAGTGTAGCCCAGTGGGGACCAAGAAAAAACATTGAAGGCACAATTAAATACTTTTTAGATGAGTTTAAGGACGATGAAGTTGGATTGGTTTTAAAAGTTTCGGTTAAAGACGGATCAACAATTGATTTCTATGAGACAAAAAGAAGAATAGGCAACATCTTAGCAAAATACCCAGAAAGAACGTGTTCAGTCCATCTATTGCATGGGTATTTTACAAAAGAAGAACTAAGTTCTCTCTATACTCACCCAAAAATTAAGGCAATGATAAACTTTGGTCATGGGGAGGGGTATGGACTACCTCTTTTTGAAGCGGCAGCAGTTGGATTGCCCGTCATTACTCATGATTGGGGTGGTCAAAAAGACTTTTTGTATGCACCAAAGAGAAATAAGAAAGGTAAGGAAAAGTTAAGACCGCACTTTAGTAAAGTATCGTTTGACCTAAAGCCAATTCAGAAAGAAGCTATATGGGATGGGGTCTTACAACCAGAGAGTCAATGGGCATTTCCACACGGTGGTGGATGTCAAATTGCGATGAGACAGTGTTACGAGAACTATGGGTTGTGTTCTGGGCAAGCAAAGAGACTTAAGGAACAGGTTTTAAGCACATTCACCGAAGAAAAGATAAATGATAAATTTATTAACTCCATACTGGGTTTTGATTCAACAGAATTGAATAACTGGCTGTCATCTTTAGACGAGATGGTTGAACTGTGATTTTTTTGATATCAGATTTTTCGTATGAGGAGATATCTGGTGGAGCTGAATATGTAGATAAATATTTTTTAAATAATATCGAAGGTGCAAAGTTTTTGAGATGTGTGGATATTACAGAACATAATTATTCAAACAAAAATCAATATATTATTAGTAATTTTTCTTATTTATTAGAAAGTGTTAAAAATCTTTTAATACAAAACAACAATTATGTCATTGTTGAGCACGACTATAAGTTTATTAAAGAAAGAAATCCAATCAAATATCCAAATTTTAAAGTACCTTTTGAAAAAAGGGTGAATGCTTTATTCTATAATGCGGCGAAAGCAGTTTTCGCACAATCAGATTATCATGCTCAAATCCTAAGAAAGAATTTACCTTTTAGTAATGTAATAAGTTTTCAAGGAACGTTCTATGAGGACGAGCATTTAAACTTGCTAGAAAAAATCTCTAAAGAAAAAGAAGTAAAAACAGAAAAATATGCCATTTTAGAATCAAAATACGGCAGCAAGGGAAGATATGAAACAGAAAAATTCTGTCGTAATAACCAAATTGAATATGATGTATTACCACGAATGGAATACGAGCAATTTCTAAAGAAGTTGTCGGAATATTCAGGGCTTGTTTTTCTGCCACAATCACCAGAAACTTTTTGTAAGTTAATCTATGAAGCAAAAGTTATAGGCTTAAAAATTAAGACAAATAAAAATTCCGGTGTAATCCATGAGAAATGGATTAAAGATAAAGATCTGAATTTGATTGAATACATTCGTAACAAGCAAAAATACAATCTTAACTTGGTATTGGAAAAACTTAATGAGGAGTTTACATTTAAGCCTGTCTTGACTGAGGTTGTTTCTTTATTTAAAGCAAAGAAATATTTAAATAATTTTTTACAAAATCTTGTATCTCAGAGTCTGTTTAAACATACTCAAGTTTTAATAGTTGATTGCAACCCAATTGATTATGAAGGAGATAGTGAAATATTATATCCATTTCTAGAGAAGTATCAAAATATAAAGGTTATACGCTTAGATGAGGACCCTGGTGTATATGGTGCTTGGAATGCAGGAATTAGACTAGCAGACACTGAATTTGTATGCAACTCAAATACAGATGATTTAAGATTCACAAATTCAACCGAAGAGATGGTCCATTCACTTCAGAATAGTGAATCTGTTTTGGTGTATGGCGATAGTAGAGTTATGACTGAGTATGGTATTATATCACATCAGAGGTCCGAACATAGCTTAAAAGATTTCTCTAAAGAGGATATGGTTAAGTGTCTTCCTGGGGCAATTCCACTGTGGAAAAAGGAAGTTCATGATGAACACGAATATTTTGATGAGAAGTATTCATCTGCTGCTGATTGGGAATTTTGGCTGAGAATTGTAAATGGTGGTGAAAGTTTCTTAAAATTAAAGAAGGACGTGGGCGCCTATTACTTCAATCCAAATGGGATCTCTACAAATGAAAAACATGCAAAAGCTAGATTTGCAGAAGAGAAAGAGATTTTCTTTAAGTATGAAGAGGTATTTGGAGACAATTATGAAGCTTACAAAGGATATTTTAGTCAATGAAAAAGGTTATATCATATAGTTTATGGGGAGATAACCCGATATACACTCATGGTGCATTAAGAAACCTAGAAATGGCAAAGGAAATATACCCTGAGTGGATTTGCAGGTTCTATTTGGATAAGAATGTCCCAGAGGAGATTGTTACCAAACTGAAAGAAGGCGGTGCAGAAGTTTACAAATATATGAAAGATGGTGATTGGTATGCTATGTTTTGGCGATTTCTACCAGCGTCTGATCCAAAAGTTGATGTTATGATAAGCAGGGATTGCGATTCAAGATTGACTATTAGAGAAAAAGAAGCCGTCGAGGAGTGGCTCAAATCGGACAAACTCTTTCACATAATGCGAGACCACCCTTATCACAAAACAGAGATTCTGGGGGGCATGTGGGGCGTTAAAAAGCCACTTTTAAATGATATGAAGAGTTTGATGGGTAGCTATAAGATGGGTAACTTTTGGCAAACCGACCAAAATTTTTTAAGAGAGAGGATTTATCCGCTTGTTAAAGATTATGCGATGGTCCATGATGAGTATTTTGAAAAGACTAGTTTCCCATCGCCTCGTGTTGATGGTGAATTTGTTGGTGAGGCTTTTAATGAGAACGATGAACTCCTCCATCCCGAACACAGAGAAATATTAAAATGAAAATATTGCTCATACAAGAAAATGGCAGACATAAAAAAAATCGTCATTTTAGAGAATGTTTCTCTCTTCAAAGGGCGTTTAACAAGTTGGGACATAAAGCTCGTGTGTGGGGCTTGGGTCACGACAATTATGAACTGTCGCCTGATTACAATACATATGACCTAATTGTCAATATGGAAAACTATGATCAAGCAGGTTGGGTTCCTGATTTATCAAAGTATAAAAACCCTAAAAAGTTTTTGAGAAATGTTGATGCACACTGTGTTGGGTTTGAAGCATGTCATAAAGAATTTGAACGTGGTGAATATGATCTGATATTGCAAGCAACATTAGATTTTGTTGATGAAAATAGTATTTGGTTGCCAAATGCTTTTGATGAAGAACTAATTTTTCCAATGAAAAAAGTAGATAAAAAAAATTATATTGGTTTCTGTGGTTCTTTGCTGAATAGAAGAAAACTGCTTGATTATCTTGAGTACAAACATAGTTTAAAAAAGGATATATGGAAACTGGGAGAGGATATGGTCTCGTGTGTTAATTCATATAAAATTCACTTCAATATTAATTTGGCTAATGATATAAATTATCGAAGTTTTGAAACAATTGGTTGCAATACGGTATTGTTGACAAACTATAATCATCAATATGAGAAGCTCGGTTTTGTAGACGAAGAAAGTTGTTTAATTTATAGATCAGTTGCTGATTTGGAAAAGAAAATATTAAAATATAGAGACAACTTTGATAAAATAAGACACATCTCTGAAAAAGGATATGAACTTTCAAAAAAGCACACTTTTATTGAAAGAGCAAAAAAAATAATAAGTTTGTGATCTTAGGATATGATTGGAAAAAAAATAAATTTACAAAGTAGTTTTCTATCTCTTCCATGTTCATTTTTTAAAAATGAAATTTTAAGAGATAATGATTTTTTAAAAACATATGAAAAAGAATATGAAAGACTTGTAGCGTTGCACCCAACATATAAATACGGATGGAAGTCTTCATTTTTAGATGAGCACCGGATGATTAACTGGGTTGTCTTTTATATACTAAAAACTATAAAAGAGAATTCTAGTAAAGAAGTTTTTCAAAATAAGATTACTTTGCCAAATAATTTTAATGTTTGTGACTTGGGATGTTATGATTCTTGTCTTGTTTCACTTTTAAATAATCAGAATATCAAAACATATGGATATGATGACCATGGTTGGGAAGAAATGTTTAAATTATTAAACACGACTGGTATAATTAATTTAAACCATAAAGAACGTATAGACGTTGCAGTCATCAACAATTATGCTCACAACTTTACTCCAAAACAATTATTTGAAGAAATAGAAAAGAAGTGTCATGGTACTCCCGGACTAATTTTCTTTGATTTTGACAAGGAGCACTCACACAAATTTCAAACTTTATATTTTAATAAAAAAATTATTGAAAAATTAAATTTAAATATTATTGATTTAAAAGATTCAAAAAGGCTACTATTTCTTTGGGTAAATAAAGACGTTCCAATAGGTAAATAAAAAAATGGAAAAAACAATGCATGAAATTAAGAGAGTGATTGAAAAGATCGAATCGTTTGGCTATAAAATGATTGATAACAAGTGTGATAAGAGTGAGAGAATCATACAGGAGACACTATTTGTTCGAAAGGAGCTATTAAACGGATGACAAGGTTAATACGAATAGATGACTTTCCACACGGCGATTTGAGACTATATAACTTCGTAGACAAGACTTTATATAGAGAAAAAGTTTCTTCTTGTTTGAGTATTCTAGAGGAAAATAAGATTAATTACATTATCGGTGTAACACCATTCATTTTAAATAACGGCGATGCCGAGTTCTTAAATGGCTTGGTAAAACATGGTAGGGTTGTTATGCACGGATTTACACATGGTTGGGAAAAGCCATGGCATAACATAAAAGATACTTGGTCCACAGGAGGTGAATTTTCAGGTCTTTCCGAAGCTCAAATACGAATAAGATACGAAAAAGCTCACAATGTTTTAAAAAACATAGAAAAGTATGATGAAGGTGAGTTTATTCCGCCATTTAATTGTTACACACAAGAATTGTTGAATGTGCTACATGAACGTGGAATAAAAAAGATTTATACTTGTGATATAGAGTGGAATCAGTATGAACAATTTAAAATGAATTATCATGGAGTCGAACCCATTATGTCAAAATATGGTGTAACATATTCCGATGTTAATGTTGTGCTTGAAAATTTAAATGATGAATCCCAAATTACTCTACACTGGTGTTATGATTCTAAAAGAAAATCGTGGTTAAGAGATTATAAAACTTTAGTTAAAAAAATAAAAGAGAACAAAGAAAATAATAAGTTTAAGAACGGAGGTCCAATGAATTATTCCCAATATGGCGAAGAAATAGTTATCAATAATTTCTTTAGAAACAAAAAAGAAGGTTTTTGTGTAGACGTGGGAGCCGCCGATGGAGTCAGGTTTTCTAACTCTAGACACTTAATTGAAAGTATGGAGTGGACGGCTTTGCTTGTAGAACCGCACCCTACTTACTTTCGACAATTATCTCGTTTATACAAGAACAATGAGAGGGTTTCTTTGGAGAATATAGCTGTTTATTCCACATCTGGTGAAATGCCGTTTTATCTGTATGGGCACGACGAACACGCTCAAGTCTCTACCTTATCAAAGAATTTTAAAGAAAGGGTCTGTGATAAACATGGAGATAAATATGAAAAAAAGCCCATTTTAGTACAGGTTAGAACCCTGGAAAAGATCTTAAAAGTACTACCTCAAGTAGATTTTCTTTCAGTTGACTGTGAGGGGGTCGATATGGAAGTCCTAAAGTCTAATAACTGGGATGAGTTCCGGCCTACTTTGGTATGTGTTGAGCACAGTATGCCAAAAACAGAGTTAGATAGCTTTATGAAAAGTGTTGGTTACGTCGTACATCAACGTACAATTGGAAATTCATTTTTTATTAAAGATGAGATATAATGAGAATATTAATAATTCAAGAGAATGGTCGTCACCAAGAGAATAGACACTTTCGCAAGTGTTTTTGTGACCAAAGATCCTTTCGTAACTAAGAAACATCATGCTTGGTTTCCAAACACATTCGATGATACTTTGATGAAACCACTGCCAAATTTAACTGAAAAAGATTTAGGTTTTATTATTTATAATTTAAAGGGGTTCATAAATGGATAATCTGATTATCACAGGCGGTACAGGTATGGTAGGCTCTGCATTCAAGCAAATCTTACCAGAAACAGAATACCCAACCAGAGAACAATTTCACAATCTTTTGTTTGATCCCAATAATAAGAATATTATTCACCTTGCAGCAAAGGTCGGAGGTGTGAAGGCAAATACAGAGGAAATGGCACAGTTCTATTACGAGAACTCAGATATCAATCAAAAGGTGCTCCACGACGCTCACATTCGCGGAGCAAACAAAGTCCTTTCACTCCTATCAACCTGCGTTTATCCAGACGCTTCATACATCAACTACCCGCTCACAGAAGACCAACTACACCTCGGACCACCACACCATTCCAACTTTGGTTATGCTTACGCCAAGCGTATGGTTGATGTTATGTCCCGTGCATATCGACAACAATACGGCTGCAACTTTATCACTGCGATCCCCAACAATCTTTATGGCGAGAATGACAACTTTGACTTAGAAAACAGCCACGTTATCCCCGCTCTTATCCGCAAAGTCTGGGAGGCAAAAATAAATAAAGAGCCTTCTGTCTTCTGCTGGGGTGACGGTTCACCACTTCGGGAGTTCACTTACTCAGAAGATATTGCTCACATCCTTTTATTCCTTATGGAAAACTACAACGAACCAAATCCAATCAATATCGGCAACACAGATGAGTATTCCATCAAAGAAGTCGTGGAGATGATATGTGATATTCTAGGGTATGATGGTGAACTAGAGTGGCAAACAGACCAGCCATCTGGACAACACAGAAAACCAAGCTCAAACCAAAAGTTGCTTGATTTAGGATGGAAGAAAGAATACTACACACCACTAAAAGAAGGTTTAAAAAAGACTTGCGAATGGTTTATAATAAACTATCCAAATGTTAGAGGGATAAAGTGAAAACCGCATTTGTTAGTGGAATTACAGGACAGGACGGCTCATATTTGGCCGACTTTTTATTACGAAAAGATTATTTTGTTGTCGGACTAAAAAGAAGAACATCTCTTATTTGCACAGAAAGAGTCAACAGCTTTTACGATAATCCAAATTTTAAAATGGAGTATTGGGATTTAAATGATTCTTCAGCGACTTATCGTTTGCTACTGAAGTACAAGCCTGATGAGTTTTATAACTTGGCTGCACAATCTCATGTGAGGGTCTCATTTGAAGTTCCAGAGGACACTGTTCTTGGTATTGCTAATGGTACACTTCGTATTCTTGAGGCAATAAGAAATGTTCATCCAAAGTGTCGTTTCTATCAAGCTAGCTCATCTGAAATGTATGGTGACAATCCCAATGTTCCAGAATCTGGCTACAATGAGCAATCGAGATTGATGCCAGCATCCCCATATGCTTGTGCAAAAGTATTTGCACACAACCTAGTTAGAAATTATCGGGTGTCTTATGGTCTTCACGCTTCAAGTGGCATTTTGTTTAATCACGAATCTCCACGTCGAGGTGAGACATTTGTAACTAGAAAGATTACTCTTGCTGCTGCAAACATTAGATTGGGGCATCAAGATCATATTCAGCTAGGAAACTTATCCGCAAAAAGAGATTGGGGACATGCTAAAGATTATGTGAGGGCAATGTGGCTCATGCTACAACAAGAAGTACCAGACGATTATGTTATTGCCACTGGAGAGACATATTCAGTAGAGGAATTTTTAGATGAGGTCTGGGCTTGTGCAGAACTTGGCGATCCAAAGAGACATTTAAAAATCAATAAAAAATATTTTAGACCACACGAAGTACCCTATCTTTTAGGAGATAGTTCAAAAGCTAGAAGGGTACTCGGGTGGAAACCAAAATTCAATTTTTCTTCTTTAGCAGAAGATATGTATATGAGCGATTTCAATCACTTGGTTTCAACAAAAGGATGGAAATGAATGGAAAAAGAATATTTAAAAAATTTACTCCCTTTGTTGACAGAAGAGGCAATCGTTGTTGGACAAGACCCCTGGGGTGAAAGAATAAATTTAGATTTTTCGAATGAGGATAAAAAGCTTGTAATAATGTTAAGTGATGAGTCTCACATTCCAACAAACTTTAATAACTGTTTAGTTTTTAGAAATTATATAAATCCAAACAATCCTTCACCCAACGAAAGACCAATTCCTCTGCCAATAACTGATGGTTATGAAACGAACAATAAAAATATTTCAGATAGAAAATATCTAGCATCTTTTTCTGGATATTGTGGTGGAAGCCATAGAAGAGATATGTATTTTATACTACAATATATTAAAAACAAAACAAAACAAAATATTTATCTTAAAAAAACTGAAGGTTTTGCCAAGGGGCTCAGTAAAAGTGAATATTCTAAATTAATGTCCGATACTAAATTGGCAATTTGTCCCTGGGGAAGTAGCTATGAAACTTTTCGTTTATCAGAATCGCTTAAAGCAGGTTGTATACCGGTCCAAATCAAAAGACCTCTACAATGGTATGACCCAAAAGAAGAGTGTATATGGATTGATGATTGGAAAGAATTACCAAAAATTTTTAATTTTGTTGCTAAAATGAGTGACGAAGAGTTGTATAATAGATCAAGAAGAAGCATTGAATTTTATAAAAGCAATATATCTGAAAAGGCAGTTGCAAAATACATAAATTCAGAATGGAAAAAATTTATAGGAGAATAAAATGGTATTATCAGATCAAGCATTAGGAGCCGTAATGATGGCTTTACAAAAATCATTAATTGAACAATCGGACATTGTGCCAGTTTTAAAAGGCTTTAATTTTACGGTTCAAGGCGAATCACAGGACGAGTTGGTTGTTCTAAACCCGCCAACATTTAAATTAGATGAGTTAGATGATGCGGAAGATAGTTGAAAAACCTTGGGGTCACGAAGAAATAATCGTCCATACAGACAAGTATGTAATGAAAAAGCTTTTTATCAAAGCAGGGCAGCGCCTTTCAAGGCAGTTTCATGTCCAGAAAGACGAAACAGTGTATGTCAGTCAAGGGACGCTTCTTTTAGATTTATCAAGGAGCGACAACGAAAGCAACGTTATAAAGCTCAAGGAGGGTAAATCTTGGAGAATTACACCAAACACAATTCACAGATTTACAGCACCGGACGATCAAGACGTTGTATTATATGAGGTTTCAACGCCAGAATTAGACGATGTTGTTCGTCTTTCTGATGATTACGGAAGAGCAAATGCCTAAGTATCACTTTCACTGTATTGATTGCACCAGAAAATGGTGGGAATGGATGTCAATATCAGAATCTAATATGGAAAAGTGCCCACATTGTGAAGGCGCACCACCACAAAAAATTCCTGTTAATTTTATAAAAATTGATATGCCAATACAGGAAAAAAAAGGTGCAAAAGAAAACGTTGTGTCTCATATTGAAGAAAATAGAGAGATTTTAAAAAAAATGAGAGATAAAGCTAAAAATGAGGATGTTTTAAGTGATGATTGAAAGTTTAGCAATAATAGGAACAATAATTTTTGTAGGTTTGTTTTTTGGAGCAATTTGGTTTAACATTTTTTTATTAAGAAAGCTTTTATATTTTAATGAAAATTTTGACCAAATCAATCTATCAGTAGATAGTTTTACAAAGCACTTAGAAGAATTATATGAACTGCCTATGTTTTATGGCGACGAAAATTTAGAAAAAATGTTAGAGCACTCAAAAGAGCTAAGAAGGGACTTAGAAGAATTTAAAAGTAAGTATTCATGACAAAGAAAAGAAAAAAAAGAACTAAAAACATGTATTTTACAAAAATACATGAAGTCGCAATAGTACAATATGCAAGTTCTTCTGACTTAACAGAAAAGACCAAATTATACGGCGAGCTGATTCAACCTGCTTTTAATGAACTAGTAGATAAGATTGTTTATACTTATAAATTTAATAATCTTCCAAATATTAATTATTTAAAAGATGACTGTAAAGTTTGGCTTACAACAATTTTAAACAAGTATGACCCAAACAGAGGTTCCAAAGCTTTTTCTTATTTCAGTGTTATTACTAAAAACTGGTTTATTCACAAGGCGAAAAAAAATGCTCAAGCAGCGAGAAGGGAAATAGCCTTAGATGACGCTCTAAAATCCTCTCAGAGCCGTTTTATAATGACTTCCCACCCATACGAGCACAATAGGGAAAAGCGCGAGTTCTGGGCAGCCCTGCTCGTTTTCATCAAAGGCTTGGAAAAAAATAATTCTATTATAAAAAATGATAATGATAAAAAGATTATTTCATCAATAGAATACATGCTTGAAAATATGGACAAGCTTGAAATTTTAAATAAAAAAGCAATTTATCTATATCTCAGGGAAATGACTGGCCTGACAACAAAACAGTTGGCTCCAACACTTAGAAGGATTAAAGCCGAATATAAAAACTTCATTAAAGAGTGGAATAACTAATTTTAACAATTAACCTAATTACCTATAAGGTGGTCGTTAATGAATAAGAACAAGTTAATAGAAGAAGCCCTTGACAATATTAGAACTGATAGATCAACTACTGAGTCATTATTGCAAGACCTTCAACAAGAAATCCAACAAAAACAAGTTGAAAATACAAAAGCTGGTTTTGTTGCCGCAAAATATGTTGAAACTTTACAGCGCTCAAACGAGCAACTTGTAAAAGTTCTTCACCTTCTTCAAAAGGCTGAACAACAAAATGGTAGTGTTGAACTTTCAGACAACGAAAAAGACAATCTTTTTGAATTGATTCAGGGTGAAATGAGCGAAAGGGCATCTGGAGAGGAATAATGACAATAAATCGTTATAATCAATTAGATTTATTGCCCTATAATTTAGATCCTGGTGCAACCATTGAAAGAGATGATCTGGTTCAATTGTTAGGTAATAAAGCTGCGAGAGAGGTTCAGACAACTGAAAATGAATTTAGTTTTCCAGGTATGGCAATTGCAAGACTTGTAGAAGAGATAGAAGACCTTTCTCAGTTATCTGGAAGGGAAATCCAAAACCTCATTATAGATTCTGATGAAAGTAGTTTATATGCAGTATATTTAGAGGTTGATGGATTAACAAGCTCTTTTCAAGATTTATTCAATAAAATTATTACGAAAGATGAATATTATGGTTCGCTTTTAAAGTCTTATGTCAATCCAGGCTTATCAAATAATAGATTACCAATAAGTAACGAAATAGTTGTTGTAAGTTATGACAATCCACAAGAATTTGCAACAATTAAATTTGCAGGATTTCCCTCTTTAAGACCAGAAATGGACCCAAAATTGAGTGAATACACAGAGCGGAAAAATAATTCAGCAAAACAATTTTTTCCACAGGGGGCATAATGGCAGGCAACGGAGTATCATCAGTATTACAATCAAGAAAAACTAAGAATCTCAAAAAACGCAACCGGGACGCCCAAGAAGGTTCAAATAAAGCTAACGACGGTGATAGAAGTTTTAAAGGATTGCATACACCGGATTTCTCAGATAATAAGAAAAGAGGCGCTGTGGTTATTGATGGCGAGGCAGATTCTGTTTTATACCTTGGGCAAGATGCTCGCTATGGTACTACATTAACAACGACTGGTTCCGGTGGAGATTTTGCAAATAAGATTGTTTTAGGTGTTGGATTTTTAAACGAAGGCAAGAAAGACGGTGATAAGATAGATTTGTCTAAGCCGGATTTAAGGTATGGCGCGGGCCTTACAATTTATCAAAAAACTGATACAGGAAAAGATGCTGTAATTGACACATCCGATCCTAAAAATAAAGATAGAAAGGCTACAACAAGATCCCCACAAACCGCTGTTTCTGTTTTTGAGGTCAATGCAGATGTTATAGAAGTTAAGGCCAGAAACGGTGGGGTCAATATCATTGCAGGTTATGATCCAACTTTACCAAACTATGGTTCTCGTTTTAAAAACGAGAGATCAAATACTGATTATGTCGGTGTTAGCCTCATCTTTGGTAACCCAGATGAAAAAACATTAAAAGACGAAAAATCCGTTTTTGGGCTACAGCCGATAGTAAAAGGGTATGCTTTAGAAAAGAGAATGAGAGAGGTTTCTTCAAGAATATCTGATGTTAATAAGGTTCTTTTAAAGGTAATTAAAGCCCAAAAAGCACTGGATGTGGCGTTAGCATTGCATGTTCACCCAATTACTCCAGCGCCTGTTACACTCCCCAGTGTTGACTTGGCGATTGCAATTGGAGCAGTAAAAACTCCTTTGGACATATTTAATGTATTAAGAAATATTACTGCTAAATACAATCAAGTGGCTTTAAGAATTAACACATCCGATATCTCACAAGGCGGATTTAGCAGCAAATTTAACTTTACGAACTAAAATGGCATTTAACCCAAATACAAAACAAAAAGCGGCTGAAACAAAAGTCGATTCACAGGTAACTGCTGGCAGTGTCTTAGCTTCTGCCTGGGCATACGGAACAACCGGGCTTGAACTTATTCAAAGTTTGGATGATGCAGTCGCTCGTTTGGCAAACGTGGAGTTGTCAGGTAAATGTAAGCAAATTAAAAAAGGGCAAAGCCTGACTCCAACACTTGAGGAGACTTTCGCGGGGATAGAGGGCTGCGCCGACTACCTGCTACCGACAAAGAACGCTATAGATGCAGCCAAGGATGATAGTAAATCAAAAAAAGAAGTTGCTTCAAGCATTATTAGCGCGGTGATTGAACTCACAAAAGCTTTATCAGGGGAGCCAAGATTTCCAGCCTGTATGGAGGATCAATATAGAAAGTTTTTGTCCGTATTACCAGTGCAATATTATCTTTTAATTGGGTTGAATAAATTGGCGAAACAAGTGGCAGATTCATCTTTGTTATCAGTTGATGAGCCCTGCGGTACAAGGCTTGAACAGTCTAAAACATTTGAAAATCGTTTGCCCAATTTTGATATTCCTTTGATACCAGAATTACCATATATTAATATCCCCGATTTTAGCGATATAATAGATAACATCAAATCTGAAGCTCTGTGCGTTAGTCTTTGTTTAGTAACAACCCCCATAATAAACACAGTCTCAACTGTTCTTTTAGACTTGGCGAACCAATGGGCTGAACCTGATGATACGGATTTTTATAATGCCTATCCGCCTTTGAAAAAAATCTCTATTGACCCCTACATAACAAACGCTGCAATAGAAAATACAAAAAATATTGGTTTGACACCAAAAAGTGTAAGCAATAATGATATCCGTACCTACATTAAACAAACACAGCAAAACCCATCTATACAACAAGAAGAATTTATATTTCTGTTTTTAGGTCAGGGGAACTGTAACATTATAAACAAAATATTAAATCAAAGTGCTACTTTATCGTTGCAACAGAGAGGAATTAAATTAAATAACGAACAAGAAATCCTAACCTTTTTTCAGGCTTTAGGAAGTTTTATAAATTTTATTGAATTATTAAATGATTCAAAAGCTGATATATGCTTCCCAGACCCATGCGATATAAAGCCTGAACAGTTAGATGGAATACTTTCAAGTGTTAATGACCTATGCGCCCTTCTTAACCCACAATTGGGTCTTCCCCGGCTGCCGCTGGGTTCTTTAATGGAAGCAGCGGGTGTAAACGATTTTATTGTTGATAATACTTATGAATCTTATAAGACTATTCCAGTGTTAAACGAATCATATCAAGATTATATTAATGACTTCTATACAGACTCCTCTAATAAAGTTGTTCCAAAACTCATTAATTATAATTATTCCGATAATAGTTCATTCGTTGCCATTGGAGTTAATAAAGAAGGGGTTTCCTTATCCCAGTACGGCGAAGGCAAAGTTATAATTGGCGGTGGTGTAGAGTTAACAACAACTGTTGAAAAACAAAAAATTATTGAAGACGGAGCATACAACTTCAAAAAAATAAATAATTCAATACAAAAATACTGGCTTGAAAGTAATGACTTAAGTTTTAATAACAGCACCCTTCTTATTTCAAATTATATTAGTTCAGAAGACAAACAAGAAAAAGAAAGTTTATTAAAAAGTTTAAATGGTTTTGCAAAAAGATACTTAGAGGCCAGCTATCCATTTGCAGTCCTAAATTTGGTGAGTAAGTCAATTCCTCAAAATTTTGATTTTTTAAACTTTTATGATGAGTGGGAAACAGAAGATCAACAATTTGCAAACACTGAAGAAGATTTTTACAATCCAAAAGATTTAAATTTGGATGTTAAATTTAACGGATATTTAAAATATACAAAGAAAATATTGAGAGACCAGTTAATTGAATTGCAAGAAGATAGTATAATTGACACTAACAACGAAGAAACGTTAAACGAAGAAGCAAAATTTGCTAATTTAAAAAAGGACTTTAAGGTATAGAATGCTTAATTTTAAAGAATACACGTTGATGAGTTTTCAAAATCTTTTTGAGGAAAGGTTTAAAAACCACTTTCTGAAAGAAGCTCGGCAAAATTTATTTAAATTTAATTTTTCCTCTGGCTTTTTATCATCACTGACAGAAGATGGGAATAACTCAAAGGCGATTGAATATTTTGTTAATTTAATAAACAAAGAAGAGCCATACACTTCTTTGTTTAATAGTTTTTTAACAGATCCTAAAAATAAAAAATATTATAGGTTTGCTTGTTATTACATGAAAGAAAGTAACTTACCAAATGGCATAAGTCAGTTGGATAATAAAATAACAAAGGAAAAGAACGCAGATATAGCTTTAAAGGAGATTTTTGCTAATGAGCTTTATAAACATCTTTCTATTCTAACTCTATCCAAACCTCAGCCAGAACAAAAAAATATTATACAACAGACTAAAGAGAATATTTCAAAAACCTTTGTACCCGACGCAGTAACACATATTGCAGTATCAGCAGTCTCAACGCTCTTTGATTGGCCTACAATAGGCTCTCTCCTAAAGGACAAAAGTCATACTGGTGGCCTTCAAATCGCTCAATATGTATACGGAGTCATTAATCCGTTTTCATCATTTTATAACGATCGAACAATTTCATTTCAAAATAGAATTTTTAATGAAGACGAATTTATTAATACAATAACTACTTTATTGGATGATAAAAAAACATTTACGGAACTTTTTGATTTTGGTAAATTTTATGCAGAAACAACTAAAGAGACAAACCACTCTATTCTTTTAGACGCGGGTGCTTATATAGAATATTATTTTAAGTTTGATTATAGTTTGTTATTAAAATATAAACCTTATGCAACACCGGATGGTAATGGGTTGACTGAATATTATAAATGGGGTTTAAATAAAAAAAATTACTATTCTTTTAGAGAAATTACTTTGCTGTTAAGCATTTTAAGGATAATCAATAAATCTTTATTAAGTAAAGAAGAAATTTTTGATAAATTAAATTTAAAGTTTGGTGCTCGACTTGTTGTAAAAGCTCCATTCTTAGATAATTTTATTTCTAAAAAAATTAAATTTGGCAACACAAATAAGCTCTATAAGTCATCTTTGAAGGTTAACACACTCAGCAAAGACCCGGTGTCAGCAAATTTACATTCCTTAATTGAAGATGCAGAAGAATATGCAAGTAAAAATATTAAAAGTTGTTATAAAAATAAAACTTTTGTCTACAATTTAATAGATTACAATTTAATAGAACAGGACTTTACATCCAGTGGCGGTCTGAATGGGAATGCTTCTTGTTCTGTTAAACAATACGAAACTTTTCCATTGGCAGAATATGAAATAAGCTTACCTAAAGAACAAGTTACTAAGATATTAGTTTCCAGTCATGCAAACACGGCGACGGGCGAAGGCTGGGCGACTACATGGCGGAGTTCTTATGATTTTTTGGTTGATAAGCAAATAATTTCTTTATTTTCTAAAAAAATATTGGATGAACTTTTTAATATTCAGATTGTAAAAGAATATTTTCTTTCAAAAACAAACTCTTTGGAAGAGGTAACATCAGCGGTAATAAGCAATGAAAAAATTTATAATGAAGCTACAAAGGACACTATTCTAAGTTCGGGGACTACACCTGAAAAATTTATCAAGGATGCGAATAAGATGGACGATATTATAGATCAAAATCTAATTACTTTAATAAGTTCAATAGAGGTTTCATAAATGTCAGCAGGTATTTCAGCAAAATTGCCATTAGCCTATACAAAAAGTAGTGGCCCTTACCTTTTAACACAAGGCTTAACTGAGAATACAAAACAAAATTTAAAAAATTTAATTTTTACCAACCCCGGTGAAAGAGTAATGGATACTGAATTTGGTGTGGGCTTTTATAATCTTTTGTTTGAAAACGCAACTGATGATATTTTAGAAGATTTAAAGGAAAGACTATTTACACAAGTAGATAAATATTTGCCCTTTGTGCAAATATTAAATGTAATTACAAAGATAGAAGAAAATACAGCATATTTAAGGGTCGAATATATTATACCAAGCCTATCTGTAAGTGATACATTAGATTTAGATGTAAAGGGATTCATATAATATGGCAGATAAGAAAACAAAACCAGTAAAATACTCTAGCAAAGAATTTGACTCTATTAAAGATTCTCTGGTTAATTATGCAAAAACATATTACCCCGACACTTTTAAAGATTTTAATGCGTCATCTTTTGGCTCACTTATGTTAGATACTGTTGCTTATGTTGGTGACATGTTATCTTTCTATATTGATTATCAAACAAATGAAAGTTTTGTTGATAGTGCGATTGAGACAAAAAACTTATTAAAAATTGCTAAACAGTTTGGATATAAAAATCCGTTAGCATACTCTGCGAATGGAAAAGCAGTTTTTTACGTTCAAATTCCAGCAAATTCTGATAAGACTCCAGATACAAATTTAATTCCAGTGTTAAAAGAGGGGTCAACCCTTTCCAGTAATAATGGAATTTCACTTATTTTAACTTCAGATGTCGATTTTAATAAATCTGACGCAGAAGTTGTTGTGGCTCAAGTGGATGGAAATGGAGATCCAACTTCTTTTGCCTTTAAAGCACATGGTGATGTAATAACAGGATTGATAAAGACTGAAATTTTGACAGTCGGAAATTATCAAAAGTTCTTAAAATTGTCTTTATCAGACAGCAATATTACAGAAATTATTTCTGTTGTTGATTCCGAGGGCAATGAGTATTATGAAGTCCCCTATCTGTCTCACAATGTTTCATTGCAACCGATAAGGAATCCAAACAAAAGCGGCGATGAAGATGCCCCATACATTCTTAGAGAAAAACTGGCGGCAAGAAGATTTACAACAGATGTCGATGAAGATGGGACTGTGGCACTGCAATTTGGGTATGGTTCTGAAAATAGTCTCAAGGGCAATGAATACCCAGAACCAGCGTCAGCGGCTTTACAGAGGTATGCTCGCGATTATTATTCTGATGATAGTTTTGACCCGTCTGTCTTACTAAAAAATGATAAGTTTGGAGTTGTTCCACCCGCAGGCGACTTGATAATTAATTATAGAAAAAATGATCAGAGCACTGTTAACATTCCAATTGATTCGGTTAATTCAATAACAAATGCAGTTTTATCATTTCCGAATACCGATTCGGTATCAGGAGAAAATTTATCTTTTATCGAAGACTCCTTGGATGTAGAAAACGAAGAGCCTATCCTCGGTTCCTCAGACAATCTTGTGCCAGAGGAAATAAGAATACGAGCGTTAGATGCCTATTCCGCACAGAATAGAGCAGTGACACAGCAGGATTATATAAGCCTGATCTATAGAATGCCATCTAAATTTGGTTCAATTAAAAGGGCAAACATTGTACAAGATAAAGATTCTTTTAAAAGAAATTTAAATCTATATGTCTTGTCACAAGGTTTGGATAAAAATTTAACAACGTCAACATCAACTACGAAAGAAAATTTAAAGGTTTGGCTAAATCAGTACAAAATGATTAATGATACGATTGATATTTTAGATGGTCAAATAGTTAATTTTAGTATAAAGTACAAAGTATTAGGAGCATTAGACTCTAATCAATCCGAAGTTTTAGAGCAGTGCAACAGAGCTTTAAAGAATTTTTACAATACTCAACTTCTTTTTGGAACGCCTTTTTACATATCAGAAATTTATAAAATTTTGAATGATCTTGATTCTGTTGTTGATGCACAAGATGTGCAAATTGAACAAAAATTTGGTGCAAATTATAGCGGATATGCCTTTGATATTGAAGGGGCAACAACAGACGATGAAAGATTTATTATAATCCCAGAAAATGTTGTGTTGGAATTAAAGTTTCCAGATGAAAATATTATTGGAGTGGTGGTCTAATGGCAGTCAGAAGATTTAAATCAACAAAAGATAATACAATTACAAATGCGTATAAAGAGAATTTAACTACTCGTGGTACCGGCTCCAATATGGGTGCATCAGATATTGTTGAAGTTTTTAGTATTTATGGTCAAGCATCAGCAACATCGGGTGAATTATCAAGAGCTTTAATGGAGTTTGATATTGCAACATTATCCGCGTCAAGAGATGATGGTAATATCCCAGCATCAGGCTCTGTCGATTTTTACTTGAGAGTGTATAACGCGGAGCATTCATCTGCAACCCCAACGGATTTTACTTTAACAGTCGCTGCAATATCCCAGTCTTGGGCAGAGGGGATTGGGTTGGATATGGATGATTACTCTGATACTGGTGTTTCAAACTGGATCAAGGCGGCTTCCTCGACAAACTGGACCACTTTTCACGGAGATGTTGAGGGTGGTTCTTTTCATACTGGCTCGGCAGCAGTTACCTCAAGCCAGTTTTTTGCAGAGGGTACAGAAGATTTAGAAATAAATGTTACAAGGCACGTTGAAGAGTGGCTAAACAACAAAACTGGTAGTTATGGCTTTGGTATATTTTTAACATCTTCTTTGGAAGACGCTGAAACTTCTTATTATACAAAAAAATTCTTTGCAAAAGACAGTCAATACTTTTTGAAAAGGCCAGTAATTGAAGCACGTTGGAATGATTCAAGATATGATGACTCTTCCAGTTTTTATCTCAGTTCTTCAAGGGTGCCCGCAGCAGACAACCTAAATACTCTTTATTTTTATAACTATGTCAGGGGACAACTACAAGATATTCCAGGTCTTGGAGCGGATAACAAGATATATGTCAGTGTCTATTCAGGTTCAAACTCGGCACCAGCAGGAAATAAATTGCAGCTTCCTATTGGTGGTGGAGTGGTAGTTAGCAACGATACTAATGCAACTGGAAGCAAAGTCTCAACAGGCATATATTCAGCTTCTTTTGCATACTCTAATTTAAATGTTGCTGAACTTTATCCAGTGTGGCATAGCGGCTCAACAGAATATTTAACAGCTTCTGCCGTGTCGGTTAAAACATTTGATACTCAAATATCTTATCCTATCAACTCTTATAAAACAAATATTACAAACTTACAAGCTGAATATGGTGCAACAGACACTGCACATTTAAGAGTCTTTGTACAAAACAAAAATTTTCAAGCGACTGTGTATACAATTGCTTCAACAATGGTTGAGCCCACAATAATTGAAAAAATGTATTATAAAGTCCAAAGATTTGTAGACGAAGAAGTCGTAATCAATTACGGGACAGGCTCTGGTAATCTTGGTTATTCACAACTTTCATATGATTCTGCTGGAAATTATTTTGATTTAGATATGAGCATCTTTGAGCCTGATTTTTCATATCAAATTAGTTTTTTAATTAATGACGCAGGTAATCACTATGAACTCAAGGATAAATTTAAATTTAGAATAATTGATGAAAATGACCTGCCGGGTTGATGAAAACTTAACAACAAAATAATTATAAAGATATGGGTACAAAAAGTTTTTTTAACAAGCAAAAGTCACAAGAAGTAAAAATTCGCGGACAAAAGAAATCAACAATCGATAATGTAAAGCAAAATGTCGAGTCTGTTGAATATATAAAAGAATATTCAATAGATAAGTTGGATTTTGTTCCTCAGCTTGATTTTGAAAATCCTGCAAACTTTGTAAAGTACGGTTCTGCTGAAGACTACTATGTAGATTTGGTGGATAGTGTCATTCAGGCATATCCATATGATGGATCTCTTGCGGAAAGATTAAAATATCGCAATGGACTCGTTGCAATCCAAAAGCACGAATTTGATAAAAATTATCCAAGATCTGTTGGTTATGCCGACTTTGGGGATGAAAGTTTTCTTGCTTCGCTCGGTACACCGTTTACAGTAGGAGATATTACTTTTACTCTTGGTGAAAGTTCTACTGATCATTATATCATTACAGACAACTATTCAAATAATTTAGTTTATAATGCCGGGTCACAACAGGTTGGAAGTATAGAAATCGACTTCTCTGTTGGTGCCACTGTTGAGTTATGGATGAAGAAGGATACTTTTCCAGATTCATCAGAAACCCAAAATGAAGTAGTCTTTTCAATTAGCAACACTGATCATACAATAAATGATCTATTTCAGATAACAACAGATGTTACAGGTTCGGGAAGAGAAAAATTATATGCTACTTTCTCTAAAACTGCGGCGTTTACACCAGAGTTTGTTTATGAATTTGATACTGGCATTTCGGGATCTACTGGGAATGGCTTGGCTGATGGAAACTGGCACCACTATGCCTTTTCTTTCTCTACAAGCTCAACTGGTTATATTGGTGAATTTTATGTTGATGGACATTTTCGTGAGAAAAAATTCTATACCAAAGGTAGTCCCGATCATTATCTAACAGGGACATTGGATGCTACGGTTGGCGCATCTTCTTTAAGTGCCTATCTTGGTGATGGTGGTCTGCTCGGATCTGTTGATGAAGTTCGCTTGTGGAAAACTACAAGAAATGCTAAAGAAATTGGTATTAATTACTTTTATGATATCGGCGGCGGTGGTAATACTGATACTACAAAGGTAAATGATAATAGCCCGCTTGGACTGTCTTTATATTATAAATTCAATGAAGGTAATACTGGAGTAGCTGCAACTGACAGTATTGTGCTTGATTCCTCTGGTCGTCTAACCAATGGTGTATGGGTCGGCTACTCAGCCGGTTCAAGAGCGACCGGTTCAGCAATAATAGAATCAGGAACTACAACTGAGGTTGGCGATCCAATTATCTATTCAACACATCCAAGTGTTGTTTCTTATAAGGCTGATAAGATTATTTCGGGCTCTGCATACGATGCCAACAACTTGGGCAGCACATACAATATGATGCCGCAGTGGATAAGGGACGAGGACGCAGCCAACGGGCTTTTAATCCGTAAGATGACCCAAGTTATGTCGAGCTACTTAGACACGCTCTACGGTCAAATTACGGCGATTACAGAGCTACAAGATGGTTCTTATGTTAGTGGCTCAAATGCGAAACCCAATCCTTTCTCAAAAAGAAATTTAATATCTTATGGATTTGATATTCCTGATGTGTTTATTGACCCAGAAATTATCGAAGAGATTTATTTTAAAGACGAAAAAAGGCTTTATGAGGATAAACTTTTTAATTTAAAAAATTTAATCTTTCAAAATATTTTTAATAATTTAAATTATATCAACAAGTCTAAAGGAACTGAAAAGTCTTTCAGAAACTTATTTAGATGCTTTGGTGTCGATGATGAGCTTGTTCGATTAAATATGTATTCTGACAACCAGCAATACGAAATTAGAGAAAATTATGAAACTTCACAGATTAAAAGAAATGTTATTGATTTATCAGGATATAATGATGGTCAAAACAGAGAAGTTGTTTTATATCAGTTTGCCGATGCGACAAAAAACATTTCTGAAACTGGTGATAATGGATATATTCCATCATCATCTAATGCCTATATCCCATTGACATTTGAAGGTCAGTTTCAGTTTCCAAAATTTGTAGATTTTCCAAACGGTTATTTAGACAAATTAACAAGATCTTCTTTATTTGGTGTTCATAGTGCAAGTAGCGATACTGCCCAGACAACGATTCCATCTGATGATTTATATTTTAAAGTATATGCAGATACAAATAGTTTAAATAAGACACAATTTACACTGGAGACTAATATTGCTTCGGTCGGTTCTTTAACCTCTTCTTTTTATGAAAATGTATATGATAACACAGAATGGACTTTTGCCGTTAGGACTAAGCCAAGAGAGTATCCATACGCTCAAGAGATTACAGCATCTGATGTATTCGATTTAGAATTTTATGGCGTAAATTATGTTGCAGGTTATAAACTACATGAATTTAGTACCTCCGCAGAAATTAACCTATCAAATGATATTGGTCAATTTATTACAGGATCAAATAAAAGATTATACGTCGGCGCAGATCGAGAAAATATAACTGGGTCTTTAAACTACAAATCTAATACAAGGGTGGTTTCTTCAAGAATTTGGTTTGATTATTTAACAAATATAGAATTAAGCAATCATGCAAGAGATGTTAGTAGTTTTGGCCGTTTAAGCCCTTATAAAAATTCTTTTATTTTTGAGGGTCAAGAGTCAGAAAACTATATCCCAAAAATTGAAACCTTGGCCCTTCACTGGAATTTTGAAAATATAACAGGTTCAAACTCAAGTGGTAAATTCTTAATTCAAGATACTACTTCAGGTTCTAATACTGATATAGATAATCGATATGCGGCTGGCGACTACTCCAGATGTGTTGGGGCAAATTATAGTGGTCAAGGTGCGGGAGTTACAGCAGGCTCCACAAAAGTTGTAGATTTCTTATTTGTGGATGCAGCTAAACAACAGCTACCAGAAAACCTTTATAGTTCAGACTTGGTAGAGATTAGAGAAGGGGACGATAATTTATTTACCAGAGAAAGTCGCCCAAGCAAATACTACTTTGCAGTTGAAACAAGTTTATATGATACTATTTCAAGAGAAATGCTTGGATTTTTTGCTTCAATTAATGATTTTAATAACTTAATTGGTAATCCTGTCAATATGTATAGGCCAAATTATAAAGCTTTAGAAAAATTAAGGGGCCTTTTCTTTGAAAATATCCAAAACAATCCTGATTTAGACAAGTTTGTAAATCTTTATAAATGGATCGATGGAGCGTTAGATAGCGTTATAGCTAATTTAATTCCAGCATCTGCAAGGACTTCAGATAAAGTTAGAAATATTGTCGAAAGTCATATTTTAGAAAGAAGTAAATATATCCATAAATATGTTGCTTTAAAAGGGTATAAAAAAGAAGATTTTATCAAGCAAGACCCAAATATAGAAATAACTGATACAACGCCAACTGGCAAACCTGTTATAGAATTTCCAATTGGAATAGATATTGGTGGTCCAATCCAGAATGATATAAATGTAGCAAGAAAAGTTCCTGAAGAAATAAGAAAGGGAAAAGTAAGAGATCGAGGTTCTTTAAGGCCCAAGCCCTCTGCCTCTGAAATACCGTTAAAGACAAGAGAAATTGTTGCACCAGCAAGTCCATTAGCTACAAAGCAGGGTGAAGCCCCCTTCTGGTTCAGAACGAGGGCTAATAGAGGTACAGGCGAAATTTTATCAACCGGTAATGATAGTGTTGATTGGAATAGAATTCAAATAAAGGCAAATCAATCTCAGATTGCAACAGGTTCACGACAATCTCCATTTGTTTTTAGGGTGGATGCAACAAGGGCAATCGGAACTAATGTTGGATTTGCTGGTGAGAATAGAAAAAATTATTTTCCAAATTCTTTTAACTTGTCAAGTCAAACTGTTGGACAAGATGGCCTTTCTTTAGAAGTTCAAAAAACCATAACAAATATAGATGGTAAACCATATTATGATTACGAAGATGCAAGAGACGAAACCTATGATAATAATTGCTTGACTCCTCTTAATATATTTGACGAAACAAACTCTAAAAAACTACCAGGACAAAACTACTTGCCTTTTGATGTATTAAGTGCTTCAAATGTTGTTGCTCCGTATCAACAATATCTATTTGACAGAGGGTTTGAAGTAAAGGTTGAATCAAAACATAGAGATTATAATGGGGCAGAGGGTAGTAACCTTCAAGGCCCATTCACAAAAGAGCATGTCGGTGGCTACATGTATCGCCACGGAAATCTCTTAGAGACTGACCCGATTGTTAGAAAAGAGGGCTATCAATTTAATGTTGTAGAGAATCAAACAATTCATATCAACAATCCAAGAATGGTTAGTGGTTCAACTCCTGAACCAGAATTCACAAAAGACAGGCCATTGGGCCACTGGTTGAGGGATACGGCAGCAAAAAGGCCGGTTAATATTAAAAATATTAGTGGTTCAAATTATTTTTACAATTATGAAATTGTTCAAACAAGCGGTCGCTTAGAAAATAACAGATATTATGTAAAATCTAATGGATACACTGGAACAGTAGATAATGCGAGTAATATATCATATGATGATGCTGGAACGTTTTTCTACAAAGACTTTAGAGTTTTAAATCGCGAGACAACGGGTAGTAATAATTTTATCATTGTTAATAGGTTTAGTGCCCCAGGCGGCCCAGAAGTTAATTCGCTTGCTTTTTTAGATGTTGAGGCCGCAGAATACTCAGTATACAATAATTTAAATTACAGAAATGTTATTGTCAGGATGGAAAATAATAAATTATTGGCAAGACACACTCTGAGCGGTGGGTACGATTCTGTTTTATTACAGCCAACAGGGGCTTTTTATAAAACTCCCCGAAATGGAATATACAAAATATCTGCCTCACTGGAAACCCCAGAAACAATTTTTGACAACTCATATATTGGACATGGAATTCCAAGAACTGATGTGCAATATCGTTGGGTCGCAAGTTCGTGGATTGCAAGAAAGACAGGTTATCCAAATTCTGCTACTTTAAATTCGACCGAAGGGTTATTAACGGCGAGCGGGAGAAATCCAGCATTTGGTCAGAATCAAAGTGATTTTGATTATAATATTTCATCCAGTGATTACTCGCCAATATATGGAAGATTGTATTCAGACAACATCAGACATGCATCAGAGGGGCATATTGAGTATGGTGTAGGTGGCAGTGTCCCGGTCTCTGTTGCTTTTAACGCAACCAATTATATTGTTGTTGGCGATATAGATTTGGACAGAAACTTATTTACAACTGCATCAACATCTGATGGCCCAGGTGATTATTACAGCTTACCTGATTTTGATGCAGACACTGCTCCATTTTTACTAAATGGGTTATTGTTAAGCAATAATGGCCCATATCAACACCCAACCTTTAAACAGATTAGAGGTGGCGAACATCGTGTTGGTAGAGAATTTTGGCAACAAAACATTTACAGAAATCAAATAGATGTGTTGAGTGACGATCGACAGAGAAGACTTCGTTTTGGTGAGCAATATTCAATAAATCAGGCCCCTGTAACTGCTAAGTTTAAACCAATCAGACAGTTTGTAGATGAAGGGACTGGATCAATTCAATATGAGCTTGGTAATGATTTACATTATTATGCTAACACTTATGATGCTAGCTCCAATGAAATAAAAGATTACAATTTGGAAATGGGTGCCTCAACAGTTGATATAAATAAAACTGATTTTTATAGATTTAGTCAAAAATTTAACATCATAAACTATAAAGAAACTGTGTACCCAAAAGATGAGAATATCTATAAAGAAGAAACAAGAGAACGACTTAATTACCTCTCTTTCTGGGTTAGTGATATTTTAGATATTAGAACTGCGGATTCAATTACAAACTCACAAGGCGATTTAATAAATGCCAGTCAGTGGCCTATGGATGTCAGTACATCTGGTTCTAATCAAGCTGAAACCTCTGGCGAATTAATGAGAAATACGGGCTCAACAGGCGTAGGATTGGCTGAAAATGAAGCAAACGCTAGATATTCATTTAATATGGGCGAGTGTCGTCCAAAAAATACAGTACAGTCTCAAGCAGGTACAGGGGCTTTTTATACAACTTATGGTGAGTTTTCTGTGGATACGAGATTAATTGGCCAAGATGAGACAATTATTCCAGAGTTTGTAATTTCTGATTTTATTAATACTGTTATAGTGGATAATAATGGAGATTTCTTAAATGAGAGCCTTTATGAATTTAGCTTGACAGGAAGTGATAGTTTGGCTGGTAATTCTTTTGCGGAAAGATACGGTAAAACAGAAAAGATTACTTATCTTAAACAGTTAAAAGATTTTTATGGGGAGCCCACAGCCATTAGGTTGAGTTTCGATACGACTAAAAAATTATTACCAAAAACAGGTTTTTATCCACAACAAAGAGTTGTTCAATTAGCACAGCAATTTTCAGCATCGCATGCCAATTCAACCTACGTTGAGTTAGGCGGCACAGGGAACTTATCGGTCCCATTGGGATTCGATGCCACACAGGAAACGACACTCATTCCATTTTGGTCACCGGGTATTGGTTTAAATTCCATTAAAGCTGGTTATGCAGTAGAATTTCCTTACAAATCAGGTTCAGCGGGTAATCCGGCACCAGATATAAATACTGCTTATGACTCAACTGCGCCTTTTGAAGCGATCATAAATCCTAATGAATATGTTAGTACGATAACCCATATAACTAATAATGGAAGCACTCCTCTCAATAGCAGTGGGTCCGTGAATAAGAGTGATGGTGTTTATGAATTAATGGCTCATAATTTTTTTGCAGAAGTACCTGACTTTTTCTTATCCGATTTGGCAACTTTTAAATCTTCCCCAGAAGCCCAATGGACTTTTGAGGGACCACTTTCCTCAAGTAGTGGTGTTAAAAAATTTGCAATGGATATTGTTATTGAAAATCCAGCTAGTTTCGTGCAATATGGAAATGGTGCAGCTTTTGGTACCTTCCCATATAATCATCACTGCCCACCAGGGTATTATTTTAATAATGATGCTGCATCCCCAAGCGAATACTGTTTGGGCGGTCTGATGAACGCTGGCTCGACAAGAGCGTCCTTTACAAAAGCTACTTTGATTTTCGACCCCACAAATCTAATTTCTACAACAAGTAGAGCGGGGCAGACAAGGTTTAGTTTGGCAGACGTTGTTGCTAATTCAACAATAGAACATCAAAATTATTTATCAAATTCAATTAAGTTTATGAAAATTACTGCAAGCCTTGATTTATTTGAGGTAGATAAGGAAAATAGATGGACAATTCGTTCAAAATGGGAATGCCCAGTCCTTAACTTTAACAACGTCGCTACATCGTCAGACGGCGGCGTTGATGCGACAAGGGGTATGTGGCATCAATATGGGACACTTGCAAGTTCCAACCCAAGAGAGCGAGTTCATGTTAGATTGGAAGACTCTCAAATTAGCAATGTTGCTTTAACGGGCTCGTTAATTCAGGCTGTTGGGTTTGAAACTACAGCAAAAGGCTTTGGAGGTATTAAGCCCCGCCAAATTATTGAAGAGGCTATCTGTGCTGTTCCATTCTTTGTTGATTGTGAAACTGGTGAGGAAAACTTCTTTGAATTGCCAATAAGCATTTTTGAAAGCAGATATACTTCTGTCAGAACAAATAAAATTACAGAAGATTCTATTTCAGATATGATTACCAAAATGGATAAATATGTTTTGCCCCCGGTTTATGATTTTGTTCATACAAGAGATAGTGCAAGACAGATTATCAGAGATAAACAGTCCTTTGAGCCCACCTATCCGCCATTTGCCATGTACTTTTTTGAATTTTCAAGCGATCTGACAAAACAAGACTTGGCAAATATTTGGCAGGGGGTGATGCCAACTATTGCAACACAAGCTGAAAAACAGAAAGTAACTTTAGAACACCCAATCGCGGATGGTGAGCTTTTATCGCCAACTATTTTTAAATATAATGGATTAAAATCAATTCCAAACGATATTAAATGGAAAATATTTAAAGTTAAAAAGAGGGCAAATTATGATTATTACAAAATGCTTGAAAATAAAACAGGCGTTAGGGCTTATAAATCATCAGGGGTTAGCCGCTTTTCGTTTAATTACCCATACGATCAATTTAGTTTAGTAGAACTGGGGAAGATGGATGTTGAATTTGAGGTTCGCAATGATAGTCCAGACAGAATTAGACAAATTACAGGTGGCGGTTATATAAAGCCAGAAGATGTTTTGGTCGAAGCTATTAATCTAGGCCAGCCAATTCAGATTACTTCTGAGCCACAACCGGCAAGACTTGCTGAAAGAGTGATTAAAAGATGCACCCAGGAAAATTTAAATGAGTTTGAGAGGTTAAGATTTTTGGTTGATTCGGATTTTGCAACTGCTGAACAGCGAGCAAAATATATCACCTTATCAGAATTGTGTGGTATTTCAATAATTGCACCCGCGAGAACAACCATTGAGAGGGTGATAGAAAGGGAGTCTGTGGAAGAAAGAGCGGTTGAAAGAAGGGCTGAAGCCCAAGCCCCTATACAGACAATCCAAGCAAACACTGGATTAACAATAGGGGCAACAACAATAAATGCAGTTAATTTTGATAACGGAAGTAGAATAGTTTGTACAGAATTAGAAATAGGTGAGCTTGATGCCTTGCAAACAGTTGTAGACGATGTGGGAGTTGAAGCTTTACCCCTTGATGAAAGAAATAAATACAATGAGCTTGTGCAGAAATGCCAACAAAACTAATTACTAAAGAGGGTATATATGACGTTTTTTAACAAAAAAGAAGAAGTTTTGGAAGTTCAATTAACACGTTTGGGTCGCCAACTTTTGTCTCAGGGTCGTTTCAAACCTGCTAGTTATGAGTTTATGGATGAAGATATTGTTTATGATAGACAATATGTAATGTCTGGCTCGATAGAACAGCAAAATGAGATAAAGGCAAGAATAAAAAATAAATTGACACTCAGAACTCCAACTGCAAAACAGGAAGTTAAAAACACACAAACACTGGAAGCAGAGGCTATTCAAATTTTTTTACAGCATTTGATTGAGCGATCTGGTAGAACCTTGCCACTAGTGTTCAGAAGTGAAAATAAACCAATTGAAGGTCTTGGAACTTTTACACCATATTCAAATTATAGACCAGCCTGGAAAATAGTGGCAGAGGACGGCAGTCTATTTACCGGTTCTTCAGAGATGTCTTTTGCCCCATTAGAACTTGAGGGCGGCACAATTGGTCCCTCTTATGAAAAAATTCCACAATTAGATTTAGCTTGTACATATAATTACAACAGGTTTTCTTTTAATAAAGATGATATTGAATCTTCATATTATTCAGATGTTCAAGAAAACCTAAATATCGATTTTAATGACTTATTTAAACGAGAGGGGGATGACACTTTTATTTTGTTTGATAAAAACTTTAATGATTTTACAATGTTGGTTGAGGAAAAAAATGTTTTAAGTGGAAAAGATGATTTCCACATTGAAGTTTTTAAATATCAATATACTAATAATTTTCAAACAGCGAGCTTGGGACGATTGTTTTTTGATGAAGAAGAATTAAGTCCAACATCTGTTGGTTGGTACTTTAATATCTCCACAGATGTGGAAGTAGACACGACAAAAGAAGGGCTTACTTTTGTAGATGAACCAGTTAATTTAGAAGAAATTGATGATGAATGTGTGGATTTATAGGAACTAAGATATGTCTTTTATTAATATAGATTACTCCAAAGCAAAAAATAGTGTGAAGGGTTTACAAGTCTTTCCATCTGAACAGTCTGATATGACGGTATCCGCTTCTAATTTTTACAGAGTAAACAAAAAATTGTACTTTGACTTAAACATCTCAAATTTAAACAATTTTTTTGACACAATAAAAATTACTTCTCTATCAGAACAAGACTCGTCTTCTTTACAAGATTCAGGCTTTCCAATAGAATTAAGTGATAATGTTAGAAAAAGGCTTTTTTCAGTTGCACCTGGAGATACCGTTTTTGCCGCCGCAGATATGATTTCATCTATTGAAATAGACTTAAATCAAATAGTGGGTCAAAACTTTAAAATTTTAATTAATATTGTCGATAACCGTATTGAGTTCGGGCAAACATTCTTATTATCTATCAATGGACAAGACATAATTGATAAAACTAATTTAACATCAGTTTCTATAAAAGACTTTAAAACTTTCAATCAAAGTGATTCAACAACAATTTTAGAAGCATTAGGTGGGGGTACCTATACTTCTAACCTTATTTATTCTTTCTCTAACGATCAAATATTAACGGGCCTTTTTGCTATAGATGCTCAAAGATTTATTGATGAACGAACAAAATTTCCCAACTTAATTGACGTTAATAATGAATTACAATTTCAAAACTTTTTAGTTTCATCCCAAGTCAAACTTACGACTTATGATTCTGCAAAATTTGGTTATGATTTTGAGGGTGTATCTTCAATCGTTGGTTCGACCATAGTGGACAACCTTAAAGTTCAAAATGCTGATACTTATAAATTTTATAACTTTTCTATTGCTAATCTGAATCCCTATGCAGAGTATGAAACAAGATTAATATTATATTTTAAGGATACAACTGTTGAAATCGCACAACAATTATTAACTGATTTGCGAAAAGCAAAGGCAGAAAAGAACAGGCAAGAAGTTCTTGATATTATTCTAAGATTGTTTGGCAACAATATACCGGCAGAATATCAGAGAAGTATTGATAAATTTGAAATTATTTCAAATTTGGACTTTGATTCATTTGTTAATAAGGTTATTACGCTTTTTTCTGACGAAATAAAATCGGCAACAGAAAGAGTTGTATCAAACCAAGATGTGGCTTCTCAATATACAACTCCATATTTTTCTTTATTTAACAGTTATATAAACAATTTTGAACAAAGTTTTGATAAAAAAATAAAAATAAACAGCAATAAGGATAATACTTTTACAAATTTGACAGATGCTAGTTATTTCAAAACGATTTCAGCAAATACAATAGACTTTGGAAACAAAAAATATATTAAAGCTACGGCAAAGTCATTTGAAAAAATTAAAAATTTATTAGCAATCCCATCATTTTCTATCAATTCGATCAAGGGGGAGACTGTAAACCAGGTTGGCTTAGTGAACCAGGCTGAGTGTGGAAATACTGACCAACGCGCAGACACAAAGATTAATTTTGAACAATCAGAGCAGACCCTTTCTTTAATAACGACGGCAGAAAGAGATGTTAAGATATTTTATTTGGAAAATTTAGGCGGTACTGTGTCTGCTCTTAATTTTAAAGAAATGGATCAAAAAACTTTAGACCTTTTAGAGTCGGGCGAAAAAATATTGGCGCGACTTGATAATTATGAAGAGTTTTACGATTCATATTTTTATATTGAAGGAAGTAGTGTGGAATAATGACAATTGATATAAAAAACGCAACAAAAGCTCTTTATGGGACTGAATCAAATGGCGAAAGCTCAACAAAAGCTCTTTATGGGACTGAATCAAATGGCGAAAGCTCAGATTCGGTTGCTAAAGAACAACAAACAAAACAGCAAGAATTTGTTGATTCAACAGAGCTAAAGTCTTCAGAAGCGCCTATCCCAGAAGCAATCATTCCAGAACCGCCAGGAATAATAATTCCTGCTGACTTTCAACCAAAATTTTCACCATCTATATCTAACTATGGAAGCTATAATATATCTGATTTAAGAAACTTTTTTGACATAAAAAAATATCTTGAAGACCCTGTTGCTTTTATGAAAAATTATGTCTGGTCACCAGACTTTAACTCTGCGACAGACAAACTCACTTTTGACTACAGGTTAGACCCTTCGTTAAATATTAATCTACTTACTAAATTAGCACTGGATTTGACATTAAATAATTTAAGTTTAAAGCCTTCTGTTGAGGAGATAAGGGCAGAACTTGTAAAAAATATTGGTGGTACGGCTATTAGCTATACAACAGGACCTAAACAATCAACATCCCAGTTAAAATTAATAGAAAGCTATTTTTGGTTTTGGTGTTCACAGATTTTTTCTTATAATACTTTTAATAAAAGTGGTGATAAACTAGTATTGACTGTTGATAAAGATTCTGCGCCAGCGTTAGTTGTTGCGAGCCTTGCACTTCACGATTATTATGCGAGCGCTTCCATGAAACGGTTAAATAGTTTGGCTGTGTTTTTAAAAAATCCACCAGTTGGGGCAGCAACTGCGTTAAACTTCTTACTTAATTTGCAAGTAAAGGGTAAAACTTATTTAAACAAGAGTAATTATTTAAAATTAGACAACTCTTCAATAGAAAGCTTTAGCACCGTAAACTATATTAACTCACCTTTTTTTAATAACAATTTAGAAAATATTAGTGAGAGTGAAAAGAAATTTTTTAGCACTCCAAAAGAGATTAAAAAGTGCAAGAACGCAATCGAAGGCAAAATTGAAACTGGATTAAGACTGTTTTATAAAGAAGGTAATGACGATATATTAGATAAGAAAACTCCTAAAGGGGGTTTAGGTTGTCAGACAAGCGTACTGTCTTGGGATGAAGCAGTTAGTCAAATCTTTGACATTGAAAGTGTCGGAGCAAATAATCTTAGAGTCAATCTTTCACTGCCTTATTATAATGAACTTAATATTAAAAACAAGTCTGCAATTCCAAATCAAACTAACATTGTGCAATCTATAAAAAAATCAGAATCTTTTAAAAATATTGTAAAAAAATTAAAAATAGAAACTTACTTAAATTTTCAAGGAAAGACGCTTGAAGACGTTCTTATCGACAAAAATTTGTTAGGGGGACTTCAGCTAATAAATCTTGAAGGTGAAGTTAAAAGCGCAACACCCTATTTTAACGCTTTTATTAAACATGTAAACCCAATATCAAACGAATCAAAACTTCCTAAAAATTTTGCACCATTTTTAGGTCAATATAGCATTGGTAATATTGTTGAAAAGCAAAGATTGTTAGGCGAAAATTTTTCAAGCTTTAAAAATCAAAAATATTTTGTTATTGATAAGGTTGGAGAGGAAAATAACTTTATTTTATATGATTCACAAGTAAAGTATGGCACAAAATATAAATATAAATTAGAAGAATTAATTAGTCAGTTGCGCTTTCAGTATGAATATAAGATTACTTTAAAAAATACTACAAAAGAAAACAATAGAATTGAACTTACAGCAAAAACAATAGAAGTCCTAAATGAGCATAAACTTAAAAGAATAGAAAAATCAGAGGTGAAAACCGATTTTTCGTTTATAGATCTACCTCCAACAGAACTATTTTTAAAAATATTTCCAGTGGCAGGAGTAAGCAATAAACTAATTTTTACTTTTCAAAATCTTGCAGACTCAGGTATTATTATAAGAGATGTTCCTAAAAAATATTGGACCGAAGGTTGGGAACAAGCAAAAGAATACTATGAAAAGCAACAAGGGTATAGTAGTTCTAATAAAGAAAAAATGTATTTTTTAAAACAAGTACTTAATAAAATCAAAATTTACGCTTCAAAAATACCACCAAAGGATTTAAACTCATTAAAAGAGTTTAAGGAAATAGATGTTTTGACTGGCGGCTACGGTACTATTGTAGATTTAGAACCCAATACAAAATATTATTTTTCTTGTAAAAGCGAGTCTTATACCGGCTTAGAATCCTACTTTGGTCAAATTTATGAGGTTGAAATCGTGGACGACGGCGGTACAGTTTTCCCAATAATTAAAATTTATGACGATTTTGATGAAACAAGAAGAAAAGCTAAATTGGATTTTGGTAAACGCTTTAGATTGGAACCTGCTTTGTTACAGCAAGCTCCTAATCCAGATAAAGACGGCATTGGGTATTTAGACCCAACTGTGTTTTCACCTAGCACGGAAGCCAGACCTCAATTTAAGGTAAGATTAACTTCTAAAAAGACTGGTAAAAAAATTGATTTTAATATTATTTATAGAAAAGACTTCCAAAAATCAAGTGAAAATGCTGGAAGTTTAAATTTAAAAGAAGCAACAAAAGAAAAAGTTCTTATTAGTTATAAGACAGGAAAAAAATAACAAAGTGTTTAATAAAGTTATTTTGTATTTTAAAACTATTTATTATGTTTAGGAGAAAAGCATGTCGAGTTTTTTAGATAATAGTGGAGATATCATTTTAGACGCAGTTCTAACCGATATCGGACGACAAAGATTAGCAAGGGCAGACGGCTCTTTTAAAATTAGTTTTTTTGGCTTTGGTGATGATGAAATTAATTACAAGCTTTATGACACAACCCGGTCAACAGCCGCAAGAGATTTAAATATTTTAAAAACTCCAGTCTTTGAAGCCTTTACCAATAGCGCATCTTCGCTAAAAAACAGACTTTTAACTTTAAATGGAAGAGATAATAGCTTGTTTTTGCCAGTAGCAAGATTAAACTTGAACAGCCCCGCTGGAGAATTTCCAGGGTTTCCATATGCCGAGAGCAGCGACGCTGGAACAGTCAATAGCTTTGTTATTCTCGCCAATCAATTAGCGGTTGATAAATATGAAGGTGAATCATCAGCTTTAACAGCAGGCGCTAAGTTCTTACCAGCCGGATTTATTAATGGTGTTAATGGGTCTGCTGCAAGTAATAGAATGATTGTAATTGACCAGGGTCTTGATACGACACAACTATCTTATAAAAACACTTTAGATCCAGATTTAAATGAGACAGAATTTTACATTCAGTCTGATGATAGATTGCTAATCCCTGTTGATATGAGGGGTGGGCAACTTCCAAAGACATTTACAGATACTGATAGTATTGCCACCTATATGGCCATTGAAAATAGACAGCAGGCGTCTTTTAGGCAGCCTGCATCCGGTGAATCGGCACAGACTGGTTATAGTCCGATCCAAGGACCAAGAGGGGCAAGTCTTTTAGTATCTTTTACGGCGGCAACAAGTATAGCTTCAAGCGATTACTTGTTCGACCAAATTGGCACAACCGTATCAAGTTTCTTTCCAGACTCAACCAATGCAAAAGTAATTGATAGTGTTGTTAGAATTGTTGGGGATAAAACTGGCATTTCAATTGATGTCCCAATAAGAATTGTAAGAGCCATAAGCTAATAGGAAATTATAATGAGCACATTAAAAGCACTTAAAAACGAAGAGGTTAAAACGACTAAGGTCCTACTTCATGAAACCATTCCTGTAACTGGTAGCCTTGTTTCAGGAACGTATGGAACTACTTCTGATCTCAGGGGTGAAAATATTAAAATTTATGACCATGGCATGTTTCAGTCGGTTTATGATTATCCCTACCTAAGTTCTTCAGCAAACCAAATTTTCGATATTACTTATGGTGTCTATGAAGATTCGGCAGCATACCCATCAACTTTAGCTTCTGGAAACACCGATAAACACAACATATATCATGAGATGGCTCAAGTCCTTTATGGTTATGATGTTACAGCGTCTATTGAGCCTTTTAGACTGTCTGGCTCTTATGATGAAACTATATCTGTCATTGATGATCCTGCATTTATTAACCTTTCAAGATTATTAGCTAAGGATGAAATTCAAAAAGGGACATTTAGATTGACTCTTGGGGTAAACGCCCATGCTACACCTTTTGGTTCTTTATTTTATATTGGAGATTATGGAGCGACCGCTTCATTTAACGATACAAATTCTCCAGCAGGAGAATACGGAGTTTTAAGAAGTGGTTCTTCGGCAACGGACGCAAGCGCAGCCGATAATGATGCGTTAGGAATTATTTATTACCAAAGCGGGTTGGTTGTTTTAGATTTATCGGCAAGTTTGACAAAGGGCGCTGTTGAAGCCGGCATGACTGGTGATGATGTCGAATTCGTAAATTCAACAAGCACAAGTCCCGCATTGTTAACTTACACTGGAAGTGTTGAGTCTGGTACAATTGATGAACTATCAGATGCTTTAAGACATAGAATCTACAATATTGAGTTTAACAATTCAACAGAGTTAAACTCAACAATTTACTTCTGTCGTGCAGGCGCTGATGAATTTAATTACAGTTCAAATCCAACCTATTTATCTTCAAGTCAGATCAGGGTCAAGGGGAACAATGCCAGTAATCCACCACTCTCATATATTACAACAGTTGGATTGTATGCACAAGATGGTGCTTTGGTGGCTACGGCAAAGTTAAGTGAACCAATTAGAAAGACACCTTCAAACGACTTGACTATTCGTGTTCGCTTAGATTACTAAGAGATGTTAAAATGCCAAAAAAGAAATTTGGACCAGATGATATATTTTACAATACAGTAAAAACTTATCCACAGACAACTCTTAATTATTATTTTAATCAATCTTATGTCAATAATCGACAAACTGATGGAAATAGGGTCCAAAGCGGATCTGTTTCCCTGTTTGAGCTAAATGTTGATAGAGTTCAAGGTTCTGATTTAATTAAACCTTTTATTATTAAGGGCGAAAATTTTAATGATTTTGTCTTTAACAATGTTTCTGCTACGATAGATACAAATGAATATTCCAATCTACCAGTCGGTACAGAAATTACTGGAAACTACCCCTTTACTTCTTCAGTCAGCAGGGAAAGGTTGATTGGAAATGGTTCAGCCCCATTTAATGGATTTGATATTATTGATGGCGTTTCAGAAACAAGTTCAGTTCGCAAGCTTATTGCTCTTGAAAATACAATAAATTATAGTAAAATTAGAAGTCCTAAATTTCATTTTGATGAATACTATGTCACTGGCCAGGTTAATCCACAAGCTGCAAATTCAAGTATTGAAAGCTCGATATCACCCCGACAAAAATATATGTCTATGTTTTTATTTCCAGAAATTTTTAAGGCTCAAAGAATTAACCCTGGTTCTTTGGAGTTAAATTTTTATATTACTGGTACTTTGGTTGGGACTGCAAAAGACACAAAAAGGAATGGAGAGATTATCGAAACATATGGTCCAAGAGTGGGTGGGGTCGTCGGAACGGTTTTGTATGAAGAAGGCGTTTTATTATTAACTGGAAACTATGACCTTAATAGTTCAGTATCGGATGGTTATCTGTGTCCAGTTACTGGTACAACAACTACAGAAGCAGGACCGGGAAAGGTTGTACTACAAGCAGCCTGGAAAGACAGTCCAAAATGGGCACATTTTGGAGCTTATCAATCTTTCATAACTAATTCTTTAGACCCAGATTCTGGTTCTTATGGGCCAGTTTCTTCTTCGTATGAAATGATATTCCAAGGGACCAACACAATTCCCACATTAACAATGTTTGCCCATGCGGATAAAAACGAATTTAACTGGAGTAACAACTTGACTTATGTTGACAGAAACTACGCAACAGGTTCAACATATCAGGAGATGGTCGTCGCGGCAACTGGTTCGGCAGCCTACCTTGAGAAAGAGTACCTGCCTGTTAAAAATACTGTTTCAAGCTCGTTTGCCAATTATTCTGCATCTTATCAAGACCAAACTTTTATAACAAAGGTTAATATTTATGATAAAAATGATATACTAATAGGAACCGCTAAATTAGCCAAACCTGTCACTAAGACGAATAGTACAGATTATACCTTTAAGTTAAAAATAGATTTATGATATTAGGATTAGATGTTTCAACCAGTATCACAGGATATACAATTCTTGATACTAATGGGGACCTTGTAGAGTACGGCTCTATCGACACGAGAAAGCACAAAAACTTTTTTATTAAAGTAGGAGTGGTTGAAGAGAAGTTAAGCTCTCTGAAGCAATCCTACGCCGTTCAAGCTGTATATATTGAACAGTCTTTGCAGTCATTTCGTTCTGGATTTTCATCAGCCCAGACACTTTCAACTCTTTCACGGTTTAACGGGGTGGTTAGTTGGTTATGTTTTAAGTTATTTAATTTAGAGCCAGAATACTTTGCTGCGGTTACAGCCCGCCGAATTTGTGGGATAAAAGTACCACGAGGTACCAAGGCCAAGCCAGTGGTATTACAATTTGTACTTGACAACGAGCCACAGTTTGTAGTAGAATATACTAACAAAGGCAATCCTCGCCCAGACAGTTACGATAAGGCTGATAGTTGGGTGATTGCCAAGTCTGGTTATGATACATGGCAACAAAAGAACAAAAAATCTTAAAAAAAATATTAGGTGGATATTACGAAAACAACAGTGAAATGTTGTTTTCTTGCCCTTTTTGTAATCATCATAAAAAGAAAATGTCCGTCAATCTTGATAAGAACGTATGGAAGTGCTGGGTGTGCGACTCATCTGGTAGATCTATTGATTTTTTGGTAAAGAAATTTGGTTCAACCACAGACTTAAAAGACTGGGGTTTAGATCAAGAACAAAGCTTTGACAATCTTGAATTTATTCTTTTTGGTAAAAAAATAAAAATCAAAAATGAAGCAGTTTTTCTACCAGAAGGATTTTTACCTCTATTCTCGCCTAGTCGTTCCTATCATCGGCAAAAAGCTTTAAAATACATGCGAAAACGTGGTTACAACAATGATCAGATTTTTAAGATGAAAGTTGGTGTGTGTACAAAAGGGGAATATAAGGGTCGAGTTATTATTCCGTCGTTTGATGAACAGGGTAATTTAAATTATTTTATTGCAAGAACCTATTCTAATGACTTCCCAAAATACAAAAATCCAAAAGTGTCAAAGTCTTTAATGGTTTTTAATGAACTGACGGTCAACTTTAACCACCCTGTAATAATTGTTGAAGGTGTTTTTGATGCAATGCGAATCGGAAATAACGCGGTCCCGATTTTGGGATCAACAATTAAATCCGATCATTTGCTTTTTCAAAGAATTGTAGAAAATAAAACACCAGTTTATATTGCGTTGGACGAAGACGCACATAAAAAAGAAAAAAAAATAATTCAATTGTTTTTAAACTATGGTATTAACGTTAAGAAAGTAGACACTACAGGATATGAAGATGTCGCAACAATGCCAAGAGAAATAATAGAAGAAAAAATAAAAAATGCGACTGATATGGGTGGATTAAACTTTTTATATCAGTTGATAGACGAGGTTGCATGAAATTTGCACATATAGCAGACACTCACATAAAAAATTTAAAATATCACAAAG
>ERZ1046740.306-NODE-306-length-42888-cov-33.621483_pt1 | contig 42888 bp, 43 predicted proteins | sample MGYA00383093_ERZ1046740 | MGnify/ENA primary metagenome ERZ1046740 (study PRJEB29581, sample SAMEA5548363) | metagenome | biome: marine; feature: coastal; material: water | depth 25 m | study: Short-term variability in the microbial, nano- and picoplankton... | reverse complement strand
ACATTGAGTGCATTGATGAAATTGCAGATTTTGCAAATCTTAAACCTCAAGTGGCTGCGATTACAGAAAGAGCCATGCTGGGTGAATTGGACTTTGATAGTTCTTTGTCAGAGCGTGTTGCTTTGTTGGAGGGTTTGGATATTTCTGTATTGGAGCAAGTTTATACACAGAGGCTTCAGGTTAATCCTGGTGGTAAGGCGTTGATTAATTTCTTGCATGAGAGACAGGTTAAAAGTGCGGTTGTGTCGGGTGGGTTTACCTACTTTGCCGATCGCCTAGCTCAGGATATTGGCCTTGATTATTCTAGAGCAAATGTTTTGGCAATCGATAACGCTCGCTTGGCAGGCGTTACTCAAGGTGCTATTATTAACGCCCAGGCCAAAGCAGACTTTATTCATGAGTTGTGTCAAAAGCACGCATTAGACGTTAGTCAAGTCATTGCCGTGGGTGATGGTGCTAATGATTTGGCAATGATGAAAGTTGCTGGTTTGTCGGTTGCTTATCATGCTAAGCCTATTGTGGCAGAGCAGGCAGATATTGCCATTAATGTTGGCGGATTAGATAAAATTATGGATTTATTTGATGAATAATTTAATATGTTAGTAGAGCTCGGACATTTTGCATTGGTGCTAGCATTGGCGTTTGCCTGCCTGCAAGCGGTGTTACCAACCATTGGCTTATTTAGAGGCAATCTGGCTTTGGCACAGTTATCACGCCCAATGCTGTGGGCGCAATTTTTCTGGACTTTGATCGCCTTTGCGGTACTAATGAATGCTTTTGTTGTTGATGATTTTTCGGTGAAATATGTGGCTGGCAATTCTAATACAGAGCTACCAGATATGTTTAAGATGTCGGCTGTTTGGGGTGCACATGAAGGGTCATTACTATTATGGGCACTGATATTATCAGGCTGGAGTGTTGCAGTTTCTATTTTTTCTAAGCGCCTGCCAAACGAGGTTCTAAATCATATTTTGATTATTCTGGGCTTAATTAGTATTGGGTTTTTATTGTTCTTACTACTTACTTCAAATCCTTTTGAGCGTCTTGATATTATTCCTACTCAGGGTCGAGAGCTTAACCCACTACTTCAAGATTTTGGCCTGATTATTCATCCACCGATGTTGTATATGGGTTATGTAGGCATGGCAATCCCTTTTGCCTTTGTGTTGTCTTCGCTTATTCGTGGACAGCTTGATTCCACTTGGTTGCGTTGGTCGCGTCCGTGGACATTGGTGGCCTGGGCATTTTTAACATTTGGTATTGTTTTAGGATCTTGGTGGGCGTATTACGAGCTTGGCTGGGGCGGTTGGTGGTTCTGGGATCCGGTAGAAAATGCTTCATTTATGCCGTGGTTAGTGGCAACCGCTTTAGTTCACTCATTAAGCGTGAGCGAGAAGCGCGGTGCTTTTAAACACTGGACAGTGCTACTAGCCATTGCCGGGTTTTCTTTAAGCTTACTAGGGACATTTTTAGTCAGATCAGGTATTTTAACGTCCGTGCATTCCTTTGCTGCAGACCCTGCTAGAGGCGCCTTTATTTTGGTATTTTTGATACTTGTTGTGGGCGGGTCTCTGGCACTATACGCATGGCGAGCTTCACTCATGCGCAGTCAAAATTCATTTCATTGGCTGTCGAAAGAAAGCGGTTTGTTAATTAACAACATCTTATTGGTGGCAGCGATGCTAAGTGTTTTTTTAGGCACGCTATATCCTTTATTGTTAGACTCTTTAGGATTGGGCAAGATCTCGGTCGGCGCGCCATATTTTGACGCTGTATTTGTGCCGATTATGATTCCTGCTGTTTTGGCGATGGTGATTGCGCCATTTTTACGCTGGAAAAAAGATACGCTTACTCGTGTCTTAGGGCTTTTAAAGCCAATTTGGCTGGCTGTTGCCGTGTTGTTTGTGCTCAGCTTGTTTATGGTTGAAAACGTTTCTGTTTCATTGGCAGTCTTTTTGTTTATTTGGATTGTTCTGCATTCGTTAAGCTTATTGGTTAATCGAATTCGCCAAAAAGGTGCGACCAGTTTGGCTTTTATTGGCATGATTTTGGCGCATATGGGTATTGCAATTTTCTTACTTGGGGCAACGGTTACCACGCAACTGGGTATAGAAAAAGATATAAAAATGGAAATTGATCAGCCAATAACCATTAAAGGCTATGAGTTTGTTTTCAAGGGAGTGGATAGTTTCTCTGAGCAAAATTATCAAGGACACAAGGGCAGGATTGAAGCCTATTATGAGGGCGATCTAATTGCTAATTTGCAGCCAGAAAAGCGCCAATATGTCACTGGTATGCCAATGACAGAAGCGGCTATTGATCCTAGTTTGTACCGAGATTTGTATGTTGCTTTGGGTGAGTCTTTGGGAGAGGGCGCTTGGAGTTTAAGGATTTACTATAAACCACTTATTAGATGGATCTGGCTCGGTGGCTTGTTTATTTCATTAGGGGCTTTATTGGCAGCATTTGATAGAAGATATCGTTTATCTGCTCAGCGTGTTTCGGCTCAGTCGAGGATTGAGTCATGACAATGATTATTTGGATAGGATTGATGCTGGTCGGATCTCTGGCTTGGGTTATTTGGTTTTTAAAATACCCACTGGCTGATAACGGTGTGGATTTACAGCAATCAAACATTGATTTAGGCAGGCAAAGAAAATTAGAGCTGCAAGCCGATCTTGATCAAGGCTTAATTGACCAAGAGCAATTTGATCAAGCGCTAGAAGAGATATCAAGCACATTGGCGTTAGAGCTTGGCCAAACACAGGCGAAAGCATTTAAGCAATCTAATATCACGCTTTGGAGTGGACTGGTGATTGTGCTATTGCCTATTTTTGCTACTGGCGTTTATCAAAATTTGAGTAATTACACACCCGCTAGTAAAGCCACCACCCCTGATCTGGCGCCACTCAGTCTAGAGCAAAGTGCGGCCAAACTCAAACAGCATTTGAGCGATAATCCAAAAGACGCTGAGGCCTGGAAAATGCTGGGTTTGAGCTATTTTGAGCTGGGTAAAATTAAAGAATCTTTGGACGCTTATGAGCAGGCTTACCAGCTAAACTCGCAGGATCCTAGATTGCTAGTTGAATATGCATCTGCAATGATCAGTGCGAATGACGATCAGTTTGTTGGGCGACCAGTTAAGCTTATTAAGCAAGCTTTAGAGCTTGACCCACAAGCACCAGATGCACTATATTTGGCTGGTATGTTTGCTGTTAGTGTGCAAGATTTTGAGCTGGCTAAAGCGCTTTGGAATAAAGCACTGAATGCACTGCCTGAGCAAAGTGTTGATCGACAAGCGCTGGTCAGCATCTTGCAAGAGCTAAGTCGGGTCGAAAGTGGCAATATTAGCAATACAGTGACGGTCAATGTGGTGATTTCTGATGAAATTTTGGCCAGTCGCTCTGCTGAAGATTTTCTCATGATTTATGTCAAAGCCGCCGAGGGTAGGCCAATGCCAATTGCGATTCAAAAATTACCAATTAAAGCCTTTACCGGGCAAGTGGTGTTAAGTGATATGAATTCTGTTATGTCAGAAAAACTACTTTCACAACACGATCAAGCGCTGGTTGTTGTGCGTGTCAGTACGACAGGTAGCGCCATGAAACAAGCAGACGATTTGCAAGTGGTGAGCGAAGTGGTGAGTATTGCTGACAATCCAAGTGTGACTTTAAAACTAAATTAAACCCATGAGTAAAACAATAGAACTGGCCCAAGCCTTAATAAAAATTGATTCAGTGACGCCTAATGACAAAGGTTGTCAGGCGTTAATGACGGATCATTTGCAGCGCTCAAATTTTGAGATTAGTGATCTTAAATTTGGCGAGGTGGATAATTTTTGGGCCGAGCACGGCTCAGGCTCACCGGTATTTGTGTTTGCTGGGCATACTGATGTTGTGCCGGTAGGTGATGAATCAAAATGGGATTTAGATCCATTTTCTGCGCAAATAAAAGACGGTATGTTATATGGTCGAGGTGCAGCCGATATGAAGGGCTCACTTGCTGCCATGCTTAGTGCTAGCGAGCGCTTTGTTACAGATTATCCAGATCACAAAGGCACGATTGGTTATTTAATCACCTCAGATGAAGAGGGGCCAGCGGTTGATGGCACTGTTAAAGTGTGTGAGCATTTGAATGCCATTGGTCAAACTGTTGATTATTGCTTAGTGGGTGAGCCATCAGCAACTAACACCTTGGGCGACATTATTAAAAATGGACGACGAGGTTCATTAAATGGCACGCTCACCCTTATCGGCAAGCAAGGTCATATTGCCTATCCACATTTGGCCAACAACCCAATTCATCTAGCGGTTCCAGCACTGAATGAACTGTGTGATGAGCTTTGGGATGAGGGCAATGAATATTTCCCGGCAACCAGTTTCCAAGTGTCAAATATTCACTCAGGCACAGGTGTAACCAATGTTATTCCAGGTGAAATAGAGATTGTTTTTAATTTTCGTTATTCAACCGAATCTACCCATGAAGGCCTGCAAAAGCGAGTGTGCGATATTCTAGATAAGCACCAGCTTGAATACAAGATTGACTGGAACCATTCAGGCTACCCATTCTTAACCCCTAAAGGCGAATTGGTGAGTGGCTGTGTTGATGCAATTAAAAAAGTTACAGGCGTTGATACCCAGCTATCGACTTCAGGCGGCACTTCTGATGGACGTTTCATCGCGCCAATTCTTAATGCTCAAGTGGTGGAGTTAGGCCCTTTGAATGCAACCATTCATCAGGTTAATGAATGTGTTTCTGCTCAAGATCTCGATGATTTGAGCGATATTTATTATCACATTCTTAAAAATATCCTAAGCTAAGATGATGCGCTTTGACGTCATCACTTTATTTCCTGACATGTTTTGTGCGATTAAAGAAGAAGGTGTGGTTGCGCGGGCGCTGAAGAAATCACTACTGGAGATTCATACTTGGCAGCTTAGAGAATTTACAGATAACAAATATCGTAATGTTGATGACAAGCCTTATGGCGGCGGCGCTGGTATGGTCATGCAGGTTAAGCCAATTCGTAATTGTATTAATCAAATTAAGCAAGAAAATCCACAGACTAAAGTGATTTATTTATCCCCTCAGGGGCAAAAACTCACCCACCAACTGGCTAATGAAATATCCCAGCTTGAGTCTGTTACTTTGTTATGCGGGCGTTACGAGGGAGTTGATGAGCGCGTGATTGAGCACGATGTGGATATGGAAATATCCATTGGCGACTATGTCATTAGTGGTGGTGAGCTAGCAGCCATGGTGCTGATTGATAGTGTCAGTAGACAAGTGCCGGGCGTACTGGGCAATGCGCAGTCACTAAATGATTCTTTTGCCAACGGTTTGCTTGATTATCCACATTACACACGTCCAGAAATTATCGATGCTCAGCAAGTTCCAGAGGTTTTACTCAGTGGCCACCAAGCCAATATTGATGCATGGCGTGCTGATCAAGCGCATACAAATACCCAAAAAAAGCGCCAAGATCTAATCAAAAAATAGACCTTATTTGCTTTTTTCCCAAATAAATTTATAATATATTAATTATTCTACAACGGCGTAGAGTCTTAAAAACAAGCAGTGTTGCTGACAAGTTGCCCATGAAGGGTTTATTTCTATTTGCAAATAGTTAAATATTTGTAACTATCAAAGGAGAGAAGTATGAAATTTGTAACGGCAATTCTACGACCACACAAATTAGACGATGTTAGAGAAGCGCTTTCAGAAGTAGGCGTATCTGGCATTACGGTTACTGAAGTTAAAGGCTTTGGTCGTCAAAAAGGGCACACTGAGTTATATCGTGGCGCTGAGTATCAAGTTGATTTTTTACCAAAAGTTAAATTAGAAGTGGCTATATTAGCCTCTCAATTAGACATGGTGATTGAAACCATTAGCAATGTTGCCAATTCTGGCAAAGTCGGCGATGGCAAAATCTTTGTTTCTAATTTAGATAAAGTGGTTCGTATTCGCACGGGCGAAACTGATCAAGACGCACTTTAAGGGGTAAAAAAATGAAAAAAATATTAAGTTTATTGGCTTTAATGCCAATGGTTGCGTTCGCAGAGGGGTTAAACGGTGCGAATACATCTTGGATTCTGACATCAACTGCACTGGTTTTATTTATGACCTTGCCGGGTTTGGCGTTGTTTTATGGCGGTCTGGTTCGCAGTAAAAATATTCTGTCAATTTTGATGCAGTGTTTTGCTATTGCCGGCATTGTTTCAGTACTTTGGCTGGTAGTTGGTTATAGTATTGCTTTTGCTGATGGTAATGCATATTTTGGTAGTTTATCCAAATTCATGCTAGCTGGTGTTATGGAGGGTTCGCTGAGTGGCGACATTCCTGAAAGCTTGTTCGTGCTTTTTCAGATGACCTTTGCCATTATTACCCCAGCACTAATTGTCGGTGGTTTTGCTGAAAGAATGAAATTTTCAGCAGTTGTTTTGTTTAGTGCGATCTGGCTGATTGTAGTTTATGCGCCGGTTACCCATTGGGTATGGGGCGGCGGCTGGCTCGGTGAGATGGGGCTATTGGACTTTGCAGGAGGAACGGTTGTCCATATTACTGCGGGTGTCGCCGCTTTAGTAGCGGCTATTGTTATTGGTCCGCGTAATGGCTTCCCCAATAAGCCAATGCCACCACACAATATGACCATGACCATTACTGGTGCGGGCATGCTTTGGGTCGGCTGGTTTGGCTTTAATGGCGGCTCTGCGCTAGCGGCTAATGGCGATGCAGCGATGGCAATGTTAGTGACACATATCTCAGCGGCAGCAGGTGCGATTACTTGGATGTTTTATGAGTGGGTTAAATTTGGCAAGCCAACCGCACTAGGAACAGTCACGGGTTTGATTGCCGGTTTGGGTACCATTACCCCGGCTTCTGGTTTTGTCGGCCCAGCAGGTGCTTTGATCATTGGTATTACAGCAGGTATTGTGTGTTTTAATGCGGTGATTTTAATTAAGCAAAAATGGAAAATTGATGACTCATTAGATGTTTTCCCTGTGCATGGTGTGGGTGGTATTTTAGGTACAATTTTAGCGGGTATTTTCGCCTCAGATCAATTGGGTATTTTTTCAGGCCAAGGCTTAGCAGAAGGTATGAGTATTGCTTCTCAAGTTAATATCCAACTAATTGGTGTAGTATCAACCTTTGCTTATACGGCAGTGGCTACTTATATCATTTTGAAGGTAGTAGATATGATGGTTGGCTTAAGAGTGAGCGCTGAAGAAGAGCAGCAAGGTCTAGATATCGTTTCTCATGAAGAAAGAGGTTATGATTTGTAAGTTAAGTCTTGCTTAATAAAAACCCGCTAAAACTTTGTTTTGGCGGGTTTTTTTATGCCCAGCAAAAGCAATTCGTATATAATCATAGCAATATTTTATGGTTTATTGTAATGCGACTTAATCACCCTTTAACTGGCTCAATGGTAGCCCTGATCACCCCGATGCTTGATGATGGATCGGTGGATTATGCAGCACTTGAGTCTCTGGTGGATTTTCATGTCGCCTCAGGTACGCGCGGGATTATTTCCATGGGCACTACGGGTGAAAGCGCGACACTGGATCAGCATGAGCATATTGAAGTCATGCGTAGAACAGTTGAGTTAGCGGATTCTCGTATTCCTGTGATTGCGGGTACGGGAGCAAATTCAACTTCTGAAGCTATTGAGTTAACGACGGCTGCCAAAGCCATTGGTGCAGATGCTTGTTTGCTAGTGACGCCGTATTACAACAAGCCAACTCAAGAGGGTTTGTATCAGCACTATAAGCTGATCGCGGAGTCGGTTGACATTGATCAAATTTTGTACAATGTGCCAGGTAGAACGGCGGTGGATTTATTGCCAGAAACTGTGGTGCGTTTGGCGGCTGTTAAAAATATTATTGGTGTTAAAGATGCTACCGGTGATTTACAAGTTGCTAAGGCTTTGATTGATAGCTGCCCAGAAGATTTTTTGCTTTATAGTGGTGACGATGCCACGGCAATTGAGTTTATTTTAATGGGTGGCCACGGCGGCATTTCTGTGAGCGCAAATGTTGTTCCAAAAGCTTTGTCACAAGCTTATCAAGCAGCATTTGAAGAGAATCGAGAAGTCGCAGAAGCTACCAATCAACCATTGGTTGATTTACACCAGAGCTTGTTTATTGAGTCGAACCCCATTCCGGTGAAGTGGGCGATGCATAAAATGGGCAAATGTGGCAGCGAGATTCGCTTGCCGTTAACAAAATTATCAGCACAAGCTCGAGTGGTATTAGAGCAAGATTTATCTAATTTGGGAGTTATATAGTATGATTAAAACATCATTAACAGCGCTACTTTCTTTGTCTTTAGTAGGTTGTTTTTCTTTTGAAGAAAAAGCACAAGAGCAGGCGCCAAGTTTGGGTGAAAGAGATATTAAATATTACGCCAACAAAACTGTCACTTCTTTGGAAATACCGCCAGATTTAACTAAGCCGAGCGTGCAAAATTCATTCAAACTTGAAAATTATGTATCGAATATTCAAGAAGATACTATTAGTTTTTCTAAGAAGGATGAGGCGATTAAAGAGGCGTCAAGCATCTTAAGAACACCTTCAAATGTTGAAGTGAAGCGCTCAGGTGAGCGTCGCTGGTTAGTGGTGGATAAAACCCCAGAAGCGGCTTGGGGCTTATCTAAGAGTTTCTTTAAATCGCATGGTTTTGCGATTAAAAAAACCAACAAAAAAATTGGCATGATGGAAACAGATTTTTTAGAAAATCATCCTGAGATTCCAGATCGCTCATTAGGTGTGATTCGCTCAATGTTGAAAAAAGCCATTGCAGCGCGTTATGCATTACCAATTGTTGATAAGTACCGTATTCGTATTGAGCCATTAGCTAATGGTAAACAATCGGCTGTTTATTTATCTTTAACGTCAATGGAAGAAGTGTTGACCAAAGCAGGCAGTGATGACGAGAATACCATTTGGCAATCACGTCCGAAAGATCAGGCACTTGAAACAGAAATGCTCTATCGTTTGATGACTTTCTTAGGCAGTGATCACGCTGTGGCGAGAGAGAAAATCATACAAGCTAAAGAAGAGCAGGTGTTAACAGTTGCGCTAGAAAAAGGCATTGGCGGTTACGCTAAGCTGGCTTTCTCGTTAGGTCAATACGATACTTGGGATAATATGGGTTGGGCACTAGATCAGCTAAATATTGACGTTGAAGATAAAGATGTGAAAGAGGGTAGCTTCTATATTAACGTTGCTAGAACTGAAGATCAAGGCATATTCTCACGCATGTTTGGTGATGATGCTATTAAAAAATCGTTCCAAATTATCGTTAAACAAATTGACACTGGCAAAACAGAAGTTTACTTTAATGATCTTTCCGAGGAAAACGAGCAGGCAACGATTGACTTTAGTTATGAATTCTTGGGAAGTGTTGCCAAGCAATTCTAATTAAGGCCAAGGTGGCTCTGTCACAACAGGTGATTAATCAAATCATTCGCCAAGAGGTTTTGGCGGATGATTTGTCTGATCAAGATTTGGCGAAATTTTGCGAGCTGGCGAATGCCGCTTATCGAGATGGCAATCCCATAATTACTGATCAAGACTATGATTTTGTCTACCTACCTGTTTTAAAGCAGAGACTGCCAAAGCACTCACTATTTCAGGTGGTCGAGCCAGAAGGTCAGGGATTTTCTGAAGAGAAGGTTTTGCTGCCTGAGGCTATGCTTTCAACGGATAAGGCCTATTCTTGGCATGAGATTCAAAAATGGATTGAGCGCTTAGAAAAATCTGCCACCGACATAAGTCTAACTCAAGCCATTCAAATTAAAGCCACGCCTAAGCTCGATGGCTTTGCGGGCTTTGATGATGGGGCGCGTTTATATACACGTGGCGACGGCAAAAAAGGCAGCGACATTTCTAGAGTATTTGCTCGCGGACTTCAGGTCTATAATGATTCTGGCCGTGGACAAGGGGCTGGTGAAATTGTCATCAAGCAAAGCTATTTTCAAGCGCACTTGGCAGATAGCTTTGAATATCCGCGTAATTTTCAAGCTAGCCTCATTAAAGAAAAAGCACTGGACGAAAAAGCGCAGCAAGCCATTAATGATAAGGCGGCTTTATTTGTACCCTTTGTACAACTGCCTACTTGGCAGGGTGAGGTTGGTGAGCTAATTGAGCAATTTGAGCTAATTGTAGCTGAAGTGCTGGCCATGGTAGATTTTGATGTCGATGGTGTGGTGTTCGAGGCCACGAATGAGGCGCTAAAAACTCAGATGGGGGCTAATCGAAAATTCCATCGTTGGCAGATTGCTTTTAAAGAAAACAAAGATAAGGCTCAAGTTAAAGTTTTATCCGTCACCCCACAAGTGGGACGTACCGGGAAAATTACACCCGTTGCAGAATTAGAGCCCACTTTGTTAAGTGGTGCCACTATTGTGCGTGCTACTGGACATCATTACGGACTGGTCAAGGAACAAGGCCTGGGTGCGGGTAGTGTGATTGAGCTGACCCGTTCAGGCTTGGTTATTCCTAAAATTAATCAAGTACTGCAATCAGCACCGGTAGATATTCCAACTATCTGTCCTAGTTGTGCGGCACCATTGCAATGGCAGGCGGATTTTTTAATGTGTATAAATCATGCTCTATGCCCCGCCCAAATGATTGGGAAAATGGAGTATTTTTTCAAAATACTGGCCAATAATGATGGTTTTGGCATTGCCACGATTGAAAAGCTCTATGAACACGGCATTCGCAAAATTTCACAAATTTATCAGCTTGACCATAGTGCATTAGTGGCGATGGGTTTTGGCGATAAAACCAGTGAAAACTTAATGCAGCAGTTAAGAAGATCGCACACTGAGCAAATAGAGGATTGGCGCTTTTTGGCAGCCTTTGGTATGGCCAGGATGGGTACGGGTAATTGTGAAAATTTATTAAAAGCCTATGCGTTGAAAGAAGTATTTGACTTAAGTTTGGCTGAAATTTCTGCCATAGATGGATTTGCCGATCTCAGTGCAAAAATGATTGTTGTGGGTTTGCAAGCGATCAGAGCTGAGTTTGACGTATTACAGCACTATCAATTTAATTTAGAAATAACACGATTAGATGCTGATATTGCACAATCATCTCATGCTCTTTTTGGTAAAAAAATCGTTTTTACTGGGAAAATGCTTGGCTCTAGAGAAGTGATGAAAAAGCAAGCTAAAACATTGGGCATGCAAGTTTTATCAAGTGTGACAAGCAAAACTAATTATTTAATTATTGGTGAAAATGTAGGTCCAAAAAAAATCGAAAATGCACAAAAATTTGGTGTTGAAATTGTTAAAGAGTTGGATTATATGGCTATGATTGCCCAATAGTGAGAATCAACCATGCAAATTTCAGATCTTATTACTAGACAGAAAGATTTTCTTAGCGACCAATTAGGCGAAGGCTTAATGCAGCTTGCACAAGCTTGTGATAACTGTTTAGAAGACACCCCGAGCCTTGAAAAATTAAACACATTATTGCATTCCTATATGCAGCAGCATCAATACACTAACCTGGTTTATGTGATTGATAGTTTTGGTGTGCAGCTAAGTGCTAATATCACTAGAGAAGGGATTAATACAGATTTTCAAGGGCAAGATTTATCCAGCCGACCATTTTTTAATGCCATTGATGATGAGCATCCTATTTATATTTCTGATGCCTATATTTCAACTGCAACACTTAAGCCTTGTATTAGTGTTGTGCACACCATTTGTCATAAAAATGAGATTATTGGCATGCTGGTTTTTGATTTAGATCTTGAGAAGTTGCCTTTATTAAAACAAGAATTTGCACTGGATAATTGGCGTCAAATAAAGGGTGATCCTGAAATACGATCTAATTTGTTCAATCAAACAAGGGCTTGTTCTGCGATGGATAAATCCATAGATACGGTTCATAATATTGCAATCGAGCTTTTGTGTGAGCTGGGTGTGTTTCATTTAAAGCTGCACTACGCCTCATCTAGAGCAACTATATGGCCTTTTGATGATCCGTATAATTATCATATTCATGTGCTTGATGAAATTATAAGTCCAAATATTTTATTGTTGTATCCTAGAAAGACCTATCCACAGCAAGCTAAAGTGACACCAGCACAAGTGAGAGAAGTGCTGGATAAATTTAAATACATGCGTTTTATGGATGAAAATCTATATTTAAAGACAGGTAGCTTGAATATTATGAACGGCATGATTGGTCTGAGTTTTTCTTGTGATGGCAATCATTACTTGTCAGTTGAGGAGTTTCTGGCTAATTTTGATAAAATTTACTCTTAGCTAAAGAACAAATTTTATCAAAATTCTGACAGATTTATTTTTTTAGGTATAATACGTAGTAGTTGTTTCCCAAAGACGGGAAGTTAACATCAAACATTGACGTTTATTTAGATTTCTTAATAAGGGATTTAAATAAACGTTTTTTTTTGCACGCTTCATGAGGGAGCTGTGTAAAAAATGGCATGGAAGCCAGATATTTTTTATTTGCAAATTTTGCAAAATGAAATATCTGGCTTTTTTTTGGTTTAAAGAAAAATAGGAGAAAGATAATGAAAATAATCACAGCAATTATCAAGCCTTTTAAGCTTGATGAAGTGAGAGGGGCGCTATCAGAGATAGGGGTTTCAGGTATTACAGCAACTGAAGTAAAGGGTTTTGGTCGTCAAAAAGGCCATACAGAGCTGTACAGAGGGGCGGAATATACGGTAGATTTTTTACCCAAAGTGAAGCTAGAAGTTGCGATTGCCGCAGACCAAGTAGATAGTGTTGTTGAGGCGATTAGCTTGGCGGCTAAGTCTGAAGGTGGCAAGATTGGCGATGGCAAGATATTTATTACTGCACTAGAGCAAGTGGTTCGTATTCGTACGGGCGAGACTGGCTCAATAGCGCTATAAAGGAGGCAACATGGAAAATACAATTTTAGAAATGCAATTTGCATTAGACACCTTTTATTTCTTAATGATGGGTGCATTGGTGATGTGGATGGCAGCAGGCTTCTCAATGTTGGAAGCGGGTATGGTTCGTAGTAAAAATACGGCTGAGATTTTAACAAAGAATATTGGCTTATTTGCCATTGCCTGTACAACCTATATGGTTTACGGCTATGACTTAATGTATGGCGGTGGTGTTCTTTTGGACGGCATTAGTGGTGCGGGTGAAAAATACTCAAATGCCTCTGATTTTTTCTTCCAAGTGGTGTTTGTTGCAACAGCAATGAGTATTGTGTCGGGTGCCGTTGCTGAGCGCATGAAGTTATTCTCGTTCTTTGCATTTGCTGTTGTGTTTACAGGCATTATCTATCCAATGGAAGGTGCTTGGACATGGGCGGGTGAAGCGGTATTTGGTTTGTATACCCTAGGTGACTTAGGCTTTGCTGACTTTGCCGGTTCTGGTATTGTGCATATGGCTGGTGCTGCTGCTGCGTTAGCAGGTGTAATTGTACTAGGTGCGCGTAAAGGTAAATACAACAAAGATGGCTCGTCGAATGCGATTCCAGGTGCTAATATGCCATTGGCAACACTAGGTACGTTTATTCTTTGGATGGGTTGGTTTGGTTTTAATGGTGGCTCAGTATTAGCCATGGCAAGTAAAGAGAGTGCTAATGCTGTGGCAATGGTATTTTTAAATACCAATGCTGCTGCAGCTGGTGGTGTGATTGCAGCCCTGTTATTGGTTAAATTACTATGGGGTAAGGCAGATCTTACTATGGCGCTCAATGGTGCACTAGCAGGTCTTGTTGCGATTACCGCAGGCCCTGATACACCAACGGCTTTAGAGGCAACTCTGATTGGCGCTGTTGGTGGAATCTTGGTTGTGTTCTCTATATCAATCCTTGATAAAGTATTCAAAATTGATGATCCAGTAGGTGCTATTTCCGTTCACGGTGTGGTTGGTTTATGGGGTCTATTAGCGGTACCATTAACTAACTCAGGCGTGTCATTCACAGGTCAGTTGGCAGGTGCAGGCACAATCTTTGTTTGGGTATTTGGCACATCGCTAGTGTTATGGTTGGTGCTTAAGGCAATCATGGGTGTGAGAATTTCTGAAGAAGAAGAGTACGAAGGTGCGGATATTGCTGAGTGTGGCTTGGAAGCTTATCCAGAGTTTACAAAATAATCCTTCTCAAGGGAGAGTTATAAAGAATCCCTGATAAAAATTTTAAAATGATTTTTACCCCGCTTCTTGCGGGGTTTTTTGGTATAAATCCCTTCTAAGTTTAAACATTAATTATGTAGAATAGGGGGATCAACCCTTAATAAAAAATGGAGAAAGTATGATTGTTCAAAGTATTATGTCAACGGATGTAAAAACAGTAACTGCTGACCAACCTGTAAAAGATATTGCATTAATGATGATCATGGATCATATTAGTGGCGCACCAGTTGTTGATGCTGATAATAATTTAATTGGTATTATTTCTGAAAAAGATATTTTGCAGCATATGTTTCCGAAGTTGGAAGATATTATGAGCGATACACATTTTGATTTTGAAAACATGGAAACTAATTATAAAGAGACGATGAACGTCAAAATAAGTGAAATTATGACTCATGGTGTTGATAGTATTGATCTTGATATGCCTTGCTTAAAAGCAGCGAGCACAATGTGGCTGAAAAAATATCGCAGAATTCCAGTGACTCAAAATGGAAAATTGGTGGGTATTGTGAGTATTGGCGATGTGCATAGAGCAATTTTTAAGTCTTGCATGACTTCATAAGCTAAAATATCCCTCCTATGAATACAGCACTTAAAATCATCTTGGTGGATGAGAACTCTGGACGCTCTGCCATGTTACGCAGAGCATTACAAGACAAGGGTCATGAGGTTATTTGCCGCATGGCAAGTAGCGCCCAATTACAAGATAGCAATGAAATGACTCATGCTGACGTGGTGATTGTTAATGCAGATATTCCAGATGAAGAAGTGTTTGCAAACCTGACCGATGTCAACAAAACTAAGCCCAAGCCTATTGTCATGTTTACAGAGGAGTCAAATTCTGAAATGGCGAGTTCGGCGATTAAATCAGGGGTTAACGCCTACATTGTGGATGGACTTGAAGAGAATCGTGTCCAGCCTATTATTGATGTTGCTATGGCTAGATTTAGAGAATTTCAAGCGCTTAAAGATGAACTCGATGCGACTCGCAATCAATTGTCAGAGCGTAAAGCCGTTGAAAAAGCTAAAGGCCTGTTGATGAAGCATAAAGATATTAATGAAGATGATGCCTATCAATCGTTGCGAAAGATGGCGATGGATAAAAATAAGCGTATCGTTGATGTCGCTGAGAGTGTTATTAGTGCTTTTGAACTGTTAGAATAATTAAATCAAGTATCCTTTTTAGGATCTTCATCATCTAGTTTTTTTAAATAATCGGCAAATTCATCATCCATTTTTTGGAAATCTTCATCGATTTTATCCATTTCAGCATCAAATTCATCATCATCCCAGTCTTCTTCTTCTTCCTGTTCTTCTGCAGATTTAGACTGTGTTTTTGATGGCTGGTTTGGCGTATTGTCAGGGTCGTTATCATCTGACTCAGAGTCATCCTCTTTGCGCAAAAATAGAGGGGCGAATATTAACCCTGCTTCAAACAGCAACCACATAGGGATGGCGATTAAAGTTTGTGAAATAATATCAGGTGGGGTTAATAACATGCCTAATATGAATGCACCAATAACCACGTAAGGTCGATTCTTCTTTAAATTTTCAATGGTTGTTGCACCAAACATAAGCAGCAAAATAGTGGCAATTGGCACTTCGAAAGCTACGCCAAATGCAAAAGAAACCTTAAGTACAAAGTCAAGGTAGTATTGAATATCAGGCGTAAAGTCAACAATGCTAGGGCCGATACTAGAGAGGAATCCAAAAATAACTGGAAAAACAATATAGAAAGAAAATAACAAGCCGGCGTAAAACAACAGGGTTGAGGAAACAACCAAAGGCATGATCATTTGCTTTTCATGTTTATAAAGCGCTGGCGCGATAAATTTCCAAACTTGATACAGTAAATAAGGCATGGCGATATAAACTGCCATAATAAGAGCCATTTTAAGTGGCGTCAAGAAAGGCGAAATAACACCAATAGCAATGATATTAGTGCCTTGGGGTAGAACGCTAATAATCGGCGCAGCAATAAAGCTATATACCTCGTTAGCAAAAGGAAACAAGCTAATGAAGATGACCAATATGGCGATAACAGAGCGCAATAGAATATCGCGCAGCTCAACCAAATGTTGAACAAAAGTCATTTCTTTAGAGGTCATGATTTGGTCTTGTCAACATCCGTTTTGATGTCGCTAATAGCTTGCTTGGTTTCATCAAAAATTTCAACAATATTGGCGTCTTTGTCCATCGCATTGAGTTGATCTTTAAGTTTGTCAACTTCTAGCTCTTCACCGACATCATCTTGGATTTTGGCAATAAAACGTTTGGCTTTTCCGGCATACTTGCCTGCCGTTCTGGCAATACCAGGCATGCGCTCTGGGCCTACAATAATGAGAGCGATAACACCTATTAAGGCAAATTCCCAGAATCCAACATCAAACATAATGGTGTTTTATTTTTTTTCTTTGTCTTTATCTTCTTCAACAACCTTGGCTTCGATAATGTCTTCCTTATCATCAAGTTTGTCATTCTCACCTTCTTTCATTGACTTTTTAAAGCCTTTGATGGCACCACCTAAGTCGCCACCGATGTTTTTGAGGCGTTTGCCACCAAACAGTAATAATACAATGACTAAAATAATAATTAGTTCAAAAGGTCCTGGCATCATAATTCTCTCCTATTTTTATTTATTGATTTCGATTGGCTTTTTCTTCTAACCCCGACAAGCCAAAGCGTCTTGATAATTCTTGCTCTATTTTATCGACTTCTATGTTCTTGTGTCGTAGTAATACGAGTGTGTGAAACCATAAATCTGCCACTTCATAGATTATTTTACTATCAACCCCGTCTTTTGCCGCCATAATGACTTCAGCAGATTCTTCACCGATTTTTTTTAGAATTTCATCCACGCCTTTTTTATACAAAGAAGATACGTAGGAGTTCTCAGAACTTGCTTCTTTGCGCTGTTCTAAGATAACCTCTAATTGCTTAAAAATATCATCCATATATATCCTTTGGGTCTTTAATAACCTCAGTCATTGTACGCCAGTTGTTCTCATCTAATTTCTGAAAAAAGCAAGAGGCTCTGCCTGTATGACACGCAATGCCGCCAATTTGCTCAATTTTAAGCAAGATAACATCCTGGTCACAGTCACTGTAAATCTCTTTAATTACTTGCGTATGTCCAGACTCTTCGCCCTTGAACCAGAGCTTTTGGCGAGAGCGAGAGTAATACACAGCCTGTTGCTTTTCAATGGTCAATGATAGTGCTTCTTGATTCATCCAAGCAAACATCAGAATTTCACCTGTTTGGTAGTCTTGGGCAATGGCAGGTATTAATCCTTGATCGTCAAATTTTACTTGCTCTAATGCATCCATGGTTTGCGTCAATCATCCGCTAAAATGATTAATTTTACCGCTACACATACCATCTATGAAATTATTTGTTTTTGCCTTGCTTATCTCTTTAAATGCTTTGTCAAATATAAGCGGCTTTTCATTGGATAGTGATAAATCCTTATATATTGTCGATGGCGATAGTGTGAGTTTGCAAATGCGAATTGCGGGTATTGACACCCCAGAGATAAAACAAAAGTGTCGCAAGCGCGTTAATCAAATTATTGATTGTGGACGCTTGTCCAAGCGTTATTTACAGAAATTACTAAAAAATATTCCAGGAAAGGTTGTCCTCGAGCCTATTGGTATCGACCATTATCAACGGGTTTTGGTACGTGTTTATAAAGGCGGTAGTAATATTGGCAAACTCATGGTTGAGTCGGGTATGGCATTTTCTTACAAAGATACTTATCGCCAGGAAGAAGAATTGGCCAAGGCGGAAAAACTCGGATTTTGGGGGTTTTATACCCCGCCAATCGAACCGTACAAATGGCGCAAGTTAAATCGTCATTAATTAAGTAATATCTAGCATCTGATACTTACCAAACGAGTATTTTTAGAATTTTTCAAGGCATTTTCAGTCGAATAAAGGCGTTTAGCTTAGCGCTAAACAACTGAAGTGAGTAAAGAAAATAACATAGAAAAAACTAAAAAGACAAAGTTTAGCGCATGGTGACTAGCTCTTCTGCACTACTCGGATGTATCGCCACCGTATCATCCAATTGTTTTTTAGTCGCACCCATTTTGATGGCTACCGCAAAACCTTGTAGCATTTCATCTGCACCATGACCCATAATATGACAACCGACGACTTTTTCATCATCTCCTGCACATACCAGCTTAAGAGCGGTGGTGGTTTTGTGATCTAGTAGAGCGTCCGCCATTGGCGTAAATTCTGATTTGTAAATTTTGACTTGCTCAAATTTATCATTTGCCTCTTGCTCAGTAAGGCCAATGGTACCAATTGGCGGATGAGAAAATACCACAGTGGCAATATTGTCATAATCAAGATGACGATCTGTCATGTTGTTGTATAAGCGATCAGATAATCTTCTGCCAGCGGCAATGGCCACAGGCGTGAGTGGTGCTCGACCTGTTGCATCGCCAAGTGCAAAGATATGTTTAATGTTGGTTGTTTGAAACTTGTCTGTTGGAATAAAACCGCGTTGATCCGCATTAACACCTGCATTTTCTAGCCCTAAATGCTGAGTCATTGGGTTGCGGCCCACTGCCCAAATAATCACATCAAAGCCGGAAAATTCTCCTTTGTTGGTGTAAATGGTTTTATCTTTTGAAATTTTATCAATCTGCGTACCGTGATGTAGCTTAATGCCATGATTTGTATAGTCCTTATCTAAGGCATCTTGAATCATTGGGTCAAAACCACGTAGCAGTTTGTCAGATCTGCCGAAAATTTCTACCGTTGATCCAAGTGCATTGAGCACACCTGCCAACTCAACACCAATATAACCACCACCAATCACAGCTACTTTTTTAGGTAAAGCTTCCAGTTCAAAAAAACCATCCGAAGTAATACCGTATTCTGCCCCTTCAACATGTGGAACAGTAGGCTCGCCACCCGGTGAAAGTACAATAGTATCAGCACTATATAGTGTGCCATTGACACTAATGGTGTTTTGATCAACCAATTTACCAAAACCATGAATATAATCAATGCCTAGGTCTTCTAAGTAGCCATCGTACCAAGTAGTGATGCCTTTAATGTAATTATCTCGACCTTCTTTTAGCGTTTTCCAAGAGAAGTTTTTTAATTCCACGTCAAAGCCAAAGCCTTTGGCACTGTTAATTTGTGTGGCAGTATTAGCAGCAAACCACATGACTTTTTTAGGGACACAGCCCACATTAACACAAGTGCCACCAATGGTTTTCACTTCGATAACCGCGCATTTTTTACCATATTCTGAGGCTCTTTCTACTGCCGACAAGCCGCCAGATCCAGCACCAATTGCAATCATGTCATAATGTTTTGTCTGTGTGTTGTTTGTCATATTTTTTTTCCTAATGTTAAAGGGGTGGCTTTGGCGCCTACTAATAACCAGCCTTAAGGCTGGCTTCAATAAATTTATCTAAATTGCCATCAAGTACATCGCCTGTGTTGCTAGACTCGATACCAGTACGTAAATCTTTAATACGTGATTGATCAAGCACATAAGAGCGAATTTGGTGTCCCCAGCCAATATCTGATTTAGCATCTTCTAGCTCTTGACTTTCACTGTTACGTTTTTGTATTTCAAGTTCGTAAAGCTTGGACTTTAGTTGTTTCATAGCTTGATCTTTGTTGGCATGTTGAGATCTACCATCTTGACATTGTACAACGGTATTAGTCGGCAGGTGAGTGATACGCACAGCTGAATCCGTTTTATTAACGTGCTGACCACCTGCACCACTAGCGCGATAAGTATCAATGCGAATATCTGTTTTATTAATATCAATATCAATATTTTCATCGACTTCAGGGGAGACAAATACTGAGCAAAAAGAAGTATGGCGCTTACCATTGGCGTTAAAAGGCGATTTTCGAACCAATCGATGAATACCAATTTCGCTGCGAAGCCAACCGTAGGCGTATTCGCCCTGCATATGAATGGTGGCGGACTTTATGCCAGCCACTTCACCTGCTGAAGCCTCCATGAGCGTTACTTTAAATTTGTGCTTTTCACCCCAACGTAAATACATGCGTAGCACCATTTCTGCCCAATCCTGCGCTTCAGTGCCACCTGAGCCTGATTGAATATCTAAATAGGCTGAATTGGCGTCTAAGTCGCCATTAAACATGCGTTCGAATTCTAATTTGGCGATAGCAACTTCAGTGGATGCTAAATCCTCTTGAACACTTAGGGCGGTTTCTTCATCCTCTTCAGCTTGCGCCATGTCTAATAATTCTGTAGCATCCTCTAAAATATTGTCTGCACGTTCGAATGTTTGGCAAATATTTTCTAACTTGACCTTTTCTTGGCTTAGTTTCTGCGCCTGTTCAGGGTTTGACCAAAGCTCAGGATTTTCCATCTCCAATAGCACCTCTTCCAAGCGGCCTTGCTTCTCTTCAAGCTCTAAGTGTGCAGAAAGTAGACTAGATCTTTCAAGTAGATCGTTAATTTTTTGGTAAGTAGGTGATAGCTCCATGTTCTAGATTTTACTATTGAGTGGGCATAAAAAAAGCCCCAAACGGGGCTTTTATGAAAATAATTTAAATTATTTTCTAAGGCCTAAGCGTGAAATCAAATCAGAGTATGCATTCACGTTTGTACCTCTAAGGTATGTCAGTAATTTTTTACGTTGAGAAACCAAACGTAAAAGACCTCTTCTTGAATGGTGGTCTTTTTTATGTGTTTGGAAATGCTCAGTTAAATGCTTGATGCGAGCTGTTAATAAAGCGACTTGCACGTTAGTAGAGCCAGTGTCTCCATCAGTAGTTTGGTATTCTTTGATAATTGCTTGTGTATCAATTGACATAATAAATAATTCTGAAACTTAAAATAATAAAGGGCAGATTATACGCTAATTTGGTTAATTGTTCTGATACTTAGACTAAATAAGTTAATAAAAATCACGCTCACCTTCAGGGCGAGTTTTGAAACGCTTATGTATCCATAAATACTGCTCAGGATATTGCAAAATTTGAGCTTCTAGAATTTGGTTGGTTATGGTTGCACTTATGCCAGCATCCGCATCAGGATAGTTTTGAATTGGCGCCTCAAAGCGCATGTTATAGCCTGACTCGCTGCGAATAAAAAAGTAGGGGATAACGACAGTATTTTTGCCTTTAGCAAGGCGTGCGGTGGCAGAGACAGTGGCAGTTTGAATGTTAAAAAAAGGCGCAAAGATGCACTTTTCCATGCCTAAATCTTGATCAGGCGCATACCAAATTGGCAGTTTATTTTTAATGGCTTTAAGCATGGATTTGGTGTCTTTGGTTTTAATCATGGTAGCACCATTATTGACAAAGCCTTTGCGCATCACCTCATCAAATAGAGCGTTGTTTTGAGGTCGATAAATATTAGCGATATGATGTTTAAGTAGTAGCGCGCGAGAGCCTAACATCAATGGCATAAAATGAGCTGCCAATAAAATAATACTTTGGTCGTTATCAATTGCCTGAGTTAAGTGGTGTTCATTTTCAATGTTTAGCAGGGCGCTGATTTTTTCATCTGTAGCAAAATAAGCATTGGCCGTTTCAAAAATAGAGACACCCAAGGCTTCAAAATTTTGTCGGACAAGTGTCTCAATTTCTGATTTATTTTTGCTAGGAAAGCAGCGCGAGATATTAATAAAGGCAATTTTTCTAAAGCGCTTAAGCAGAGGATACAAGGCCAATCCCATTGTTTTTCCAATGATTATTTGAACTTTGAAAGGTAATTTAGCACCGAGCTTCATCAAGCCAATAAGCAACCAAGTTGGTAGAAATTTAGGATGATAAAATTGTCGGTTATTCATTAAAATACGCTTTATGCCTTATATTAGTCAGAGCTTTATTGATGATCTTCCCAATCAAATCGACATCGTTGATTTGATCAATAAACGCGTGCCACTCAAAAAATCTGGCAGTGATTATCGTGCACCCTGCCCATTTCACGGGGGTAAAAATCGTAATTTCGCTGTGAATGCTCACAAGCAATTTTATCATTGTTTTAAGTGTGGTGAGAGTGGCGGTGCCATTAGTTTTATTCAAAAATTTGACAACTTAGATTTCGTAGAGGCGATTGAAACCATTGCCACTGAATGTGGACTTACCATTGAGTACGATTCTAAAACCAGTCCGGTTGACCCAAGGATTGAACGCTATCGAGCATTGTCTAAAAAAGTAGGTGAATTTTATATGGCGCAATTACGCACCTCGCCAGCCAAAGATAAGGCGGTGAGTTATGCTAAAGCCAGAGGCATTAGTGGTGAAATTGCCAAGCGTTTTGAGCTGGGATTTGCCACACCAAGTAACAAAGATTTGCTGTTGCATTTTGAAGGTAATGAGCAAGAAGTCGCTGATTTAAAAACACTGGGTTTGGTTAAAGAAGGTCAGTACGGAGATTACGATTTCTTTCGTGATCGCCTAATGTTTCCGATTCATAATACCAAAGGCAATATTATTGCTTTTGGCGGTAGGGCATTTGACAGAGACGCAAAGGCCAAATATCTTAATTCTTCTGAAAGTGTTATTTTTTCCAAATCAAGAGAATTATACGGCTTATACCATGCGCGCAAAAATTCCAGATCTATGGATTATATGCTGGTGGTGGAAGGCTATATGGATGTGGTGGCATTGCATCAGGCGGGTATTACCAAGGTCGTTGCCACGCTTGGTACCGCAACCAGTGCCGAGCATTTGCAAATTTTAATACGCACGACCAACATCATTGTGTTTTGTTTTGATGGTGATGATGCGGGTCGAGCTGCAGCCTGGAAAGCTTTAAAAATTACTTTATCCGTCATAAAAGCGGGCGCTACATTCAAGTTTTTGTTTTTGCCAGATGGAGAAGATCCAGATTCTTTAGTGAAAAAAGAGTCAGCCAAGGCTTTCGAGCAGCGCATTGCTAAAGCGCAAACTTTGTCTCAATTTTTGTTCACGCATCTTCAGGCAGAGGTCGATTTTGAGACCATTGAAGGTAAGACCTTGTTTTTAGAAAAGGCCACAAGATTAATAAAATCGGTTAATTACGAAGCCTATCAACAACAATTGATGGAGGGTTTGGCTCAAGTGGTGGATCAAAATATTGACCAGGTTCGCTCAATTGCCGAACAGCAAGCACCGCAAACACAAGAACCGCCACCTGTTTATGCAGATATGGAAGTAGACTATGAAAATCTAGATGAGGTTGACATGTCTAGCTTTACAGATGATAGCGGGTATTCACAACCCACGCACAAGCCTGTTGCTAAGCGTTCCAACATGAAAGCATTGATGTCTAAAATGATTACTTTGCTATTAAATTATCCAGCATTGGCCGATTCGACGATTGAGGTTAGGGTGCGTACCATTGAAAATTCACAAGTGCTTTTAGAGTTGGTTAGATCGGCGCAAATGGATGAGGATATTTCCCAAGCTGAGCTAATCAAACCCTTTCAAGATAAGCAAGGGATTTTTGATCGACTTAAGCAATTGTGTATATTAGAGCCTCGTTTGAGCGAGATTCAGGCTCGTGAAGAGTTTTTGGCTATTTTAACTGCTATAGAGAATCAGCAAAAATCTGAGCAAATTAAATCCTCTATTCATCATGCGCATACTTTAGAGGATCAGCAAAAAATTATGCAAGGCATTCTTAAGGGTAAGCGCAAAACCTAATTATCTTAGACTCATCTTAATTGACTTGTCATTGGTTAGAATGTGTTTCATGGTCTCGTTAAAAACAATGGCAGCTGAGTTAGAACCTTGACAATTTCTTTTCAATTTTTTCTTACCCTTTGAATAGCATTTTTTAGGATGATCCAATCTTACCAACATAATATATTTTGGTTTTTTGACTGGTACAAAGCCTGCAAAAAAAGTACGCTGAGCGCCATTTTTATCATAAGAGCCGTTGATGCTCATCTCTGCAGTACCGGTTTTTCCAGCAATACTATAACCCTTAATACTTGACCAATAGCCAGAGCCATCATTAGAAGCAACACTGTCTAGTAATTCTGCTATTTTATCAGTTGATTTTTTATTAAAAATTTGCACTTTTTCTTCATCGTAAACCATGTTTTTAATCAGTTTTAAACTGGGCATTGAACCCTGGTTGGCAAAGACAAGGTAAGCTCTAGCAAGCTGAGCCAGGTTGGTATTCATGGGGCCATAGCCGAAAGAAAGTGTGCGCTTGTCCATCATTCCCCACGATGAATAATGCCTAAGCGAGCCTGAATTTTCAATACTTGGAATTAGACCCAGAGGATGGCTAAATCCAAGCTTATTCCAGGTGTTATACATGGCTTCTTTGCTAAGGCGCTCAGAGACATTAACAGTGCCTAGGTTATGAGATTTTTCTAGGATTTTTTTCACAGTAATAGCGCCACCATATTTCCTCACTTCTCGATTGGTTTTAAGGTGTCCGATTGACTTGCTGACATCAATCAGCTCGTCATCTTCTGCGCTAATTTTGCCCTGATCAAGCGCCAAAAGCATGGTGAAAGGTTTCATGGTAGAGCCTGGTTCTACTTTATCAGACAATACACGATTGCGATAATGACTTGGATTGTACAAACTCTTATCATTAGGATCATCAGCAGGGTAGTTAACCATAGCTAATACCTCGCCATTAGGCGATAGAATAATGGCCGATCCTGAGTTAGCTTCGTGTTTTAAAACTGATGTTTTGATCGCCGCGTAAGCATGGTATTGGATATCAGTATCGATTGTTAGTTCAATATTTTGCCCGTGTGATAGCTGAGCTGTCACCTGTGGATTAAAATAAGCCTTACCACTCTTATTTAAAAAGTTTAGATGGTTTTTCCCATCGACGCCAGCCAGAACATTTTCAAACTCTGCCTCGATACCTGACCCACCTTTATTTTCTGAATTAACACGACCCAGCAGAGGTGCCATAGAAGCAGACTTGGGATAGTATCTTTGTGTGTCTTGTCTTAAAACAACCGCCTGCCCAATTCTCTTTTTTGAGCAGCGGTTAATCATTATTTTTTCACCCGTTACCGATTGCCAATTAACAGCATTTAGTATTTTATCAACCAAGCTGATTTTGGCATGCCCCAGTTTTTTTGTGCATACTTGTACTTTTTGTTTTTTAAAAGCAATTAGGTTTTCAAGAATAGGGTCGGTGAGAGTGATATTTTTCTTAATCGGTAGGTAGCGTGACTTTATTGCTCTTTTTTTTATAAGCAGTGCGCTTAGTTTTTCCTCATCCATATTGAGTGCTTGTGCCAAGCCAGGGACAAAGGCTGGATCAATTAGCATGGGGTCTAATATCACCCGTTTTAGTAGTCTAGAGCTGGCCAATATATTGCCATTCCGATCTAGAATATCTCCGCGTCTAGCCGTGTTCGTTTGCAGTTTGTTGGCTTGATTATGCGCGCGTTCTTGCACAGATAGGCCTGGTTTATGGGTATTGGAAATGGAAATAGCTTGATAAGAAAAAATAGCAAATAAAGCGGTAAATACAAATTTTACAAACCCTTGTCGACGCCAATAGCCTTGAACTTTTTCAAGGCCGGGCAGTTTTTTTAGAAAAGGGATTTTCATAATGACAAGTTACCTTTAAACCATCTGCCAAAATCACCTGGCTCGGGTTCTTTCATTTTTAGCTCATTGATCGCGTGCACTTTAATTTCGTCGCCACTCATAATTTGAGAGTGCTCACTTAAGAGTTGTTTATTAAGCGCCATCATTTGGTGCTGCTGGGTAGTGGCACGCTTAATCTGTTTATAAAGTGTATAGGTTTGATGATGCCAAACAATGCTTAGCAAACTTAAAACGACTATAGTAAAGAGCAGTGCAAGATTAAGCTGAAGCTTGTTTATGGGTGCTGGCATGATCAGTTTTTCACCGCAACCCTTAAGATAGCACTACGTGAACGTTTGTTGTGCTTTATTTCATCTTTACTAGCAAATTGTTTGCCCAAATCCTTAAACGGCATTTTTTCTAACGCTTGATTAGCCACTGGCAAGCCTTTAGGCAGGGGCTTTTGTCGTGAATTTTTTTGAATAAAACGCTTTACAATGCGGTCTTCAATCGAATGAAAACTGATAATAGATAACCTACCATTATCAGTTAGAACGTCTTTAGAATGCTCTAATGTTTCTGTAAGCTGTTTAAGCTCTTGGTTGATAAAAATTCGAATCGCCTGGAAAGTTCGTGTGGCGGGGTGTTTTTTCTTTTGACCTCTAACCACCTCACTAACAAGATTGGCCAATTGCAAAGTAGTCTCTAGTGGCTGTTCTAATTGAAATTTTTTAATTCGAGAAGCGATGTGTCGAGATTTTTTTTCATCTCCAAACTGATAAATCACATTGGCAATTTCTTCTTCATTGGCTTGTGCTAGCCATTGCGCCGCACTTAATCCTGTGGTTTGATTCATGCGCATATCTAAAGGGCCTTCAGTTTGAAAGCTAAAGCCTCGATCGGCGTTGTCAAGTTGTGGTGAGGAGACGCCTAAGTCCATCAAAATTCCGTTAATTTTTCCGCTAAGTCCCAGCGTTTCAATCACGGTATGCATTTGTGAAAAAGGGCTATGAATTAGAGTTAAGCGTGGGTCGTTAAATTTATCTTTAGCGTATTCAATGGCACTTAAATCTTGGTCAAAAGCAATGAGTTTGGCCTGATCACCCAGTCGATCTAAAATCCCCTGAGAATGGCCGCCACGCCCAAAAGTTGCGTCAATATAAATACCCTGTTCGATTAAGTCAAGCGCATCAATCGATTCATTAAACATAACCGATTGATGATGATTTGAGCTCATAACGATAGTTGGGAAATTTCTATTGGGATTTCTTCCTTTTTGCTTAGCGCTTCTAGGTTGTTAAGCTGCTCATTCCAAGTATCCTCGTCCCAAAGTTCAAAATTGTGACCTTGGCCACTGAGGATGATTTTTTTGCCAATATTTGCGTAGTCTCGCAAAGCACCAGGAATTAAGATGCGCGCCGCTTTATCTAGCTCGCAATCTGTTGCATGTCCAATAAGCTTGCGTTTTAAGCGCTTGGTATGGATATTTAAAGAAGGTAGGGCGCTGACTTTTTCTTCCAGCGCTTGCCAATCTTTTAAGGGGTAGAGTAATAAACAAGGATCGTCAGGATGGATACTTAGCACCATCTGCCCAGCACATATCTCATCGATTTGCACTTGGTGACGCGTAGGCACTTTTAGCCGCCCCTTGGCATCAACGGTTAAATTATGTACACCCCTAAACATTTTTTACTCAGGTTAAACAATCGTTGCAAAACCCAATGAAAGGATAACTGCTGCTGATGCGTAGATAAAAGTGTGTAGTAAAGCGTCCATATTTTTCTCTCCCGAATGATTGATTGGTTGCATTTTTTATAACTCTCCTCAAGTAGTTATAAATAACATTTTATACCACTTTGTACCACTTTCAACCACTTTATTATAATTTTGATGACAATACGTTTAATAAAAATTTCACAAATTATTGAAATGCGATAAAATCAGTGTTTAAAAGGGTTTTGAAGGTGTTATCTTGATCAAAAAAGCGTATTTTTGGCCGAAAAAATCCGGTTTTTTGCGAGAAAAAGAGCAGATTTAGAGAATGACAGATATTTTTTTAAAAATTTTGGATATTTTGTAAATGAGTAAATTTAACCGCCAATAATCTCTGGACCCATGAGTAGGGTTGGTAGGTAAGTAGATATTTGCGGAATAAAGGTGATCATCAGTAAAAATACCAGCATGAGCAATAACCATGGTAAGGTTGATTTGATTACTTCAATCAGTGGCATGCCGGTAATGCTTGAAGTGACAAACAAATTTAGGCCAACGGGCGGGGTGAGCATGCCAATTTCCATATTAACCACCATAATAATACCTAAATGAATAGGATCAACGCCGAGCTCTATTGCAATAGGAAACAAGATGGGTGCCATAATTAGTAACACGGCTGAGGGCTCCATGAAGTTGCCAGCGATGAGTAGCACCAAATTAACAATAAGTAAAAAGCCCCATACGGGTAATCCAAATGCAATGATAGTTTCAGCGATTTCGTGTGGAATGCGTTCGTTGGTCAGTACAAAGGCAAAAAGCATGGCATTAGCAATAATAAACATCAGCATGATTGAGGTTTTTGCTGAATCTTTAATGACGATTGGTATTTCTTTTATTCTGATATCTTTATAAACAAACACGCCCAGAATAAAAGCATAAACAGCAGCAACAGCAGCGGCTTCAGTTGGGGTGAAAATTCCGCCATAAATACCACCCATGATAATAACCACTAAAAACAACCCACCAGAGGCTTTAGTGAGCGTTTTAATGAAATACTTAATGCCTTTAAAAGGCTCACTTGGATAGCCTTTAACTCTGGCGGTGAAGTAAATAGCAACCATCATCATTGAGCCAATGATCAGCCCTGGAATAACACCCGCTAAAAACATTCTACCAACGGATACTTCAGTAGCAGCGGCGTATACCACCATTACAATAGAAGGCGGTATGAGAATACCCATGGTGCCAGCGGAGCTAATGACTCCGGCGGCGTAAGATTGTGGATAGCCTTCTTTCACCATGCCAGCAATCACAATAGAGCCAATGGCAATAACAGTGGCAGGCGACGAGCCAGAAACAGCGGCAAACATCATGCAAGCGAGTACAGAAGCCATTGGCAGGCCGCCTTTAATCCAGCCTATACTGGCGATAGCAAAATCAACCAAACGTTGTGCAGAGCCACCTTTGGATAAAAAAGAGGAGGCCAGAATGAAAAATGGAATCGCCATGAGTGTGTAATGCTCCATAGCACTGAATAAATGACCTGCAAGCGATGCTAGAGATTCACTACCGAATAGAAGAATAACAGTGACACTGGACAGGCCTAACGAGAAAGCGACGGGAACACCCATAGCCATCAAGCCAAAAAGCATAAAGAATAGAGTGAAAATAATCATTCTTTATAGTCGTTGTTGTGGGTATCAAAATGCATGGTAGATGTTTTGTTGTTGATAACATCTATGGCCACTTCAATCAGTCGATAAAACATTAGTGCAAAGCCTAGCGGCAGGATGATTTTGGCTTGCCATTCTAGGATTGGCAGGTCTTCCATTTCAATGTCAATATCTTTAAGTAGTGCTACATATTCATAGCTGCCAATAAACATAATAATGACAAATACCATGCAAGCTGAAATGGCAAACAGGGTGATGATTTTTTTATTTTTTTTAGAGAATAAATCAACAACGCTATCTACCGCAATGTGTGCACCGCATTTAACAATATAAGAAGCGCCTAGTAAAACTAGCCAAGCAAATAGATAGGTTGTGGCCTCGAGCGCCCAAACGGCGCCAGAGTTAAAAACATAGCGAGCAACGACTTGTGAAAAAGTCAGTAGCGTCATCGAGGCTAATAAGAGGGTGATAAGCCACTCTTCAAGATGATTGATAAGGTTTGAGAATTTCATCATCAAAAAATCTTTGCGTAATTATGACTATGACTATTGCTAGTGTGTCTTTGATTCATAATTATGAAAAGGTTTTTTATAAAAACACAACACTTAGATGGGTTGTGTTTTTATTGTTTCCTTAGTTTTTAGCGTTACACTGCTGTACTGCAGCAATGTTGTCTTTGCCCACTTGGTCTTCAAATTGAGCCCAAACTGGCTTCATAGCGCTCACCCATTGCTCTTTTTGTGCGTCAGTGAGTGTGTGGATATTGGTTTTGCCAGAATCTGCAACAGTCTGCATATCTTTAACCGCTGCATCTAGAGCAAACTGCGTGACTTGAGCTGTTACTTCTTTAACAATTTGGTCTAATTGCATGCGAATGTCAGTTGGCAAGCCATTCCAAAAGCGCTTGTTAGTAACAAGTGCGTACTCTAAGACGCCGTGGTTAGAGATAGTAGTATCTTTTTGTACTTCAAAGAATTTCTTTGAACGAATATTTGACCAGGTGTTTTCTTGGCCATCAATAACGCCCGTTGCAAGCGCATTGTAAACTTCCGAGAAAGCCATTTTTTGTGGATTTGCATTAACCGCTTCAAATTGCGCTTTAAGTACATCAGAGCTCATGATACGGAATTTCAGTCCTTTGGCATCTTCAGGGTTAATTAAAGCATGGTTAGCTGAAATTTGTTTCATGCCGTTGAGCCAGTAGCCCAAGCCTTTAATACCTTTTCTCTCAGCAGCTCCTAAAAGTGCCTGACCTTTGGCAGAGTCGGTAAAGCAATTAAGCGCTTGCGGATTTTTAAACAAGAAAGGCAGGTCAAATAATGCCCATTGCTTAGTGTACTTACTAAATTTAGATAACGATGGTGCTGCTAATTGGACATCGTTTAATAATAAGGCTTTTAAAACAGCCTTATCGCCATATAGTTGAGAGCTTGGGTAAACCTCAACACGCACCTTTCCACCTAGACGCTCATCCACCAATTTTTTAAACAACATAGCGCCTTTACCTTTGGGCGTTGCTTCTGTGGTGACGTGTGAAAATTTGATCACAATTTCTTTAGCAGATGCTATAGGTGATGCGAGTAATCCCATGGCAACAACAGTGGCTGCTATTAATTTTATATTTTTTTTCATTTTGTTCTCCTCTGAGATATTAATATATAAATTGTTCAAGGTTGAAAAACCAAGAATAAGTCCGAGTATAGTGTAGATTTTTTTTTATAGATAGGCGGATTTCCGCCGATTGGTGATCAAGGTAAAAATGCACCACGATTAATATCGTATTTAAGGAGTTTTTCATTGAGTGTGCGTCTAGGGGTTTTAAGCAGTTCGCAAACTTGAGAGATATTGCCTGAACACTCAATCATGGCTTGGGTGATTAATTGTATTTCAAAATCCTGCATAACGCTACGTAGGTTTTTGTTAAATTTGTTGTTCGCATCAACCATCTCAGTAGGTGAAACCGACAATAAGTGCGATATAGAGGTGTCAACGCTACGATTGAGTAGAATAAATTGCTCTGCAATTTGTTTTAGTTGATGTTGATTTCCTGGCCAGTCATAAGAGGACAAGGCAATGATATCTTGTTCTGATAATTTTGGAATTGAGGTTTGATAATGTGCTGCAGATTGCGTTATGTAGTGATTAAATAGCTCAAAAATATCGTCTTGGTGCTCTCTTAATGCTGGAATATGAAGTTTTCTACCTTTTAATAAAGTGCATATTTTATTCAGGATTGTATGTGTCTTTTCTTTAGCTATAGGATTGGAAATAGAGTAAATAAATCTAGGTAGTATTCGCTCTGATCTGTGCACTTCTGCCGCAATTTTATCTGTTAATAACGCCAGAAGTTTAGATCGACTCTCTAGTGGCAGCTGATCTAAGTTTTCTAAAAATAAACTTCCTTGACTTGCCTTAGATATTGAGTTGTCTTCTTCGAGGAAATGTTTTTCAAAAAAACGCTCAGAAACAATAATACAGTTGACATGCACAAAAGGCTTTTCACTATATTGACTATGTTGGTGCAGGGTTTTTGCCACTAAGGCTTTATCCACACCTTTTTCTCCGATGATTAAAATATTGTCTCTAGTATTGGCGCAGTCTAGTAGTTGAGTGTTAAAGTCTTGTAAGCTCGAGCTGTTACCTAAAGGGTGGGTGTTAAGCTTTTGAGTGTCTAAATTTATATGGTATTTATCAATTGCTTGTTCTGCCATTTTCTGCAAATCTTGAGGGTTGAATGGCTTGGCAATGAAGTTATAAGCACCGTGTTTAATTGCTTCTACTGCTGTGGTTATGTTTCCATGGGCAGTTATCATAATAAGTGGTGGTGAATTTTCTTTGGATTGCAATGCTTCAAGAACCTCCATACCATTCATTTGCGGCATTTTAAGATCGCAAATTATCACACCAGCATTATGCTTATGTAATTGTGAAAGCATTTCCTTGCCACTGGCATAGGCTTTGGCTAGATGCTTGGTGCGAGAAAAATAATCTAATAACGACTCTCGCATGGCTTGATCATCATCAATAATAATAATAATTGGCGGGCTAGACTCATTCATACGGTAATCGGCAAGGTGATAATAAAAGTAGATCCAGAGTCGGCATTATTGTGAGCACTTAGGGTGCCATTTAGCTCATGAATGATATTATGAGATATGGTCAAACCCAGGCCCAGTCCAACGCCTGAGGGTTTGGTGGTATAGAACGGATCAAATAAAATTTGCAGGGTTTCTTCAGCAATGCCTGTACCTGTATCTTCAACCTTGATTATTAGATGCTGTTGCTCTTTAATATATAGGCTAATAGTAATGTGTTTTTCATCAGAAAACTCTAGTGCCGCTCTAGAATTATTAATTAAATTAACCAACACTTGCTCAATGCGAATCTGATTGCTTTTTACTAGGTAGGGTTTGTCTTCAAACTCTAGCGAGAGTTTAATACTGTCTTGTTTGAGTGCAGGCGAGATAATCATAAGTGCACCATTAAGTGCATCTCTAATGTCAACCTCAGACAGAGACTTATCTCCTGTATGAGAAAAAAAATGCAGTTGTTGCGAGATTTTGCTCATACGGTCTACCAAAGCATCTAATTTTGGCAAAACGCTAATTTCCTGGCTGCTGTTATTATTGTTGGCTGCTGAAAGTTGAGCGCCAGCAATATAGGTTTTCATGGCAGATAATGGTTGACCTAGCTCGTGAATAATAGAGGCTGATAGCTGACCCATGGCCGCTAATTTACTAGTTCTCTCAATTTTTGTTTGTACGATACGAAGCTCGCTTTCTACTTGGTGCCGGTGTTCAATTTCAGTTTTAAGTAAATTATTTAACTCTCTAAGATTGGCTGACTCCCTTAATGATGTTTTGAGTTTACTGCTTGATTGTGATAGCCACCATAATAAAACAATCGCAAGTGTTGCTAACAATGCAAACCCTGTTTTAGTCCAGCTAGCAACAGCAAGTTGATTAATAAGACTAACAGGGGTTAGGTAGTGCAGGGTCCAGTTAGTATCTTGAATTTTTGCTGACTGATGTATATAAGTTATTTCATCAATATTTAGTTGTTCTTTTTTGTTAGTTGTGGCGCTTGAGAGTGGACTAAGGCCTTGGTTGGAAAATTGTTTTTGTAGTTGAATATTTGCAAGTTGAGAGGCTTTTAGGGTTTTAAGGGTGCGGTATTTCCATGGGGTTTTGGAGCTAAGAATAACAATCCCATCTTGATTGGTTACAAATAGATTTTCTCCAGCATCTATCCAAATATTTTCTAATACGCTTAGGTCGACCTTAGCAACAGTAACCGCCACCACTTTATTTCTATCTTTAACACTTGTAGAGATGTAAAAACCAGGTTGTTTTGAGGTGGTGCCAATGCCGAAAAAATTACCATTTTTACCCAGCATAGCCTCTTTAAAATAAGGTCTAAAGGCAAAATTTTTACCAACAAAGCTAGTTTTGTTACGCCAGTTGCTAGCAGATAGGGTGGTTCCAGATTTGTCCATCACGTACAGTTCATTAGCGCCAGAAGCCTGTTTAATATTCTCTAAAGCCACATTTGCTAAATCCGATTTTTGTAGAGACCAGTTAATAAGCTGCTTATCTCTAGCAACAATAAAAGGTAGAAAGTTAAAACGTGTCAGTTCGTTATGTAGAGAGTTTTGATACAAGCCGATACGTTCGATTGCGCGTAGCTTTAAATCGTTTGTATGTGAATTGATAGTGTCGTGATAAACAAAAAATCCAATGGATAGTGACACAAAAATGCCAATAACACTAATTTTAACAGATTTAGAAATCACATTCATTTTTGGTTATGGTAGGTGAAAACCCATTCATCTTATGACTTTAATTATAGCTATGTTAAGTTGTTTAATAAGCTTAAAAAATATTGTAGTGGCTTAACAAATTTGAATGCAAGATTGTTCTAAAAGGTTGACTTTATTAGCGATTTTTTAAATAAAGAGTGATGGTTATCTTAGTGATAGTTTGTTGATAATTTTGGCACTGATTTCTTCAATAGAGGTTTGCGTGGTATCTATAAAAGGAATGTGGTTGGTGTGGTACAAGTCTTCTGCACGCTTTACTTCATTTTGGCATTGCTTGAGTGAGGCGTAGTTGCTATTACTTCTGCGCTCATCTCTGATTTTTTGCAGGCGAATGGGATTAATAGTAAGGCCGAATAGCTTGTGTTTATAGGGTTTTAAGCTTTCTGGTAGGCGCGTATTGTCTAAGTCTTGTTCGATGAGCGGGTAGTTCGCTGCATTAATACCGTATTGCAAGGCCATAAACAAGCAGCTGGGTGTTTTGCCAGAACGAGACACCCCAATCAGAATTAGATCCGCATTTTCATAACTTTTAGAACCTAAGCCGTCATCACTACCCAGGGCAAAGTTAACGCTACTAATTCGATCTGTATAGTTGCTATTATGGCTTAATCCGTGCAATCGTCCAGCAGTATGCGAGGATTTTAGCTCTAGCGAGCGCTCCATTTTTGAGATAAACGTATCAAAAAAATCAAAAAATACACAATCACTTTTTGACATCATGACTCGAAACTCATGATTAATTTGAGTGCTAAACACCAAGATTGGACTGCCCGCCTTCGAAGAGGCGCGATTAACTTGTTCAACCGCATCGATGGCCTTATCTAGCGTATCAATGAAGGATAGGTGGATTTTATTAAACTCCACACTTTCAAATTGGCTGAGCAGACTACTCCCTAGTGCTTCTGCCGTAATTCCTGTGCGGTCAGAAACGAAAAAGACGTCTGTACTTTTAATGTTTTGCTCGACCAAGGTGCGACCAGGTTTGTACGACAGTATCTGGATTGAGCGAAATACTGGTAATTTTTTGTTCCAACAGCCATTGCGCTAATTCTGGATGATCAGAGGGGCCTTGTCCACAAATACCAATGTATTTATTTTGTGCGTGACAGGCGCTGATTGCCATAGAAATCATCTTCTTAACTGCCGGATCTTGCTCGTCAAATCCATCAGCAATAATGCCTGAGTCACGATCCATGCCTAGAGTAAGTTGAGTTAAGTCATTAGAGCCAATGGAGAAGCCGTCAAAATAGTGTAAAAATTCATCAGCAAGTACAGCGTTTGAAGGTAGTTCGCACATCATGATCACTCGAAGACCGTTAACACCACGCTCCAATCCATTAATCTTTAAGAGTTCAATGACTTGAGCAGCTTCGCTCAAGGTTCTGACAAATGGGATCATGATTTCTACATTGGTTAATCCCATCTCTTCTCTCACTTTTTTAAGCGCCTGACATTCTAATTCGAAGCACGCTCTAAAATCTTCTGATAGGTATCTAGCTGTCCCTCTAAAGCCGATCATTGGGTTTTCTTCAGTAGGCTCGTATCTTGTGCCTGCATATAGATTTGCATATTCATTGGATTTAAAATCCGACATTCTAATAATGACAGGGCTATTGGAAAATGAGGCAGCGATGGTAGCAATACCTTCGGTAAGTTTGCCCACATAGAATTCAAGAGGAGAGTTGTAGCCTGCTGTTTTTTGTTGAATATGTGCTTGCATATCACTCGGCAATTGGTTAAATTCTAGCAATGCTTTAGGGTGTATGCCAATGGTGGTGTTAATGATAAATTCCAAGCGCGCCAAACCAACGCCCGCATTAGGAATACTGGCAAAATCAAAGGCTCTACTTGGATTACCAACATTCATCATAATTTTGGTGGGAATTTCAGGTAGTGCGTCCACCGCTAGCTGTGTGTGCTCAAAATCTAGTATGCCTTCATAGACATAGCCGGTATCACCTTGTGCACAAGAGGCAGTGACAGGCGCTTGATTGGTTAATGCCTCTGTTGCATTGCCGGTGCCAACAATGGCTGGGACGCCTAATTCACGGGCGATAATAGCCGCATGACAGGTGCGACCTCCGCGATTGGTGATAATAGCAGAGGCGCGTTTCATTACCGGCTCCCAGTCGGGATCGGTCATGTCTGTGACTAAAACATCGCCCGGTTGAACTTGATCCATTTCAGAAATGTTGCTAATAATACGTGCAGGGCCGTGTCCAATTTTTTGACCAATGGCTCGACCTTCAATGAGTACGTCTGACTTTTGTGTGAGTTGATATCTATCAATTGTATGCGAGGTGTTTTCTCTACTTTTAACCGTCTCTGGACGAGCTTGTACAATATAGAGTTTGTTATTGCCACCATCGAGCGCCCATTCGATATCCATTGGTCTTTGATAGTGTTTTTCAATAATCACAGCGTAGCGAGCTAGTTCTTGAATTTGATCGTCGTTTAAACTGAATTGTTGTTGCTGTTCTTTAGGGACAGATTCAATGGCAACACTGCTTTTTAAATCATCGTAAGCATAAGTCATCTTGATTTCTTTTGAGCCTAGGGTGCGACTTAAAATGGCTGATTTATTAGCATGTAAGGTTGGCTTATGGACATAAAACTCATCAGGATTAACCGAGCCTTGAACCACTGTTTCGCCAAGCCCATAGGCAGAAGTGATAAAAACGGTTTCATCAAATCCAGATTCCGTGTCAATCGTAAACATAACGCCACTGGCACCAATGTCACTTCTGACCATTTGTTGAATGCCTGCTGATAGGGCGACTTCTGAATGCTCAAATCCTTGGTGTACACGATATGAAATAGCACGATCGTTATAAAGCGAGGCGAATACTTTCTTGATAGCGCCAAGAATATCATCAATGCCGTGGACATTAAGATAAGTTTCTTGTTGTCCGGCGAATGAGGCTTCAGGTAAATCCTCGGCCGTTGCAGAAGATCTGACTGCAAAGGTGGTGGTTGATCCGAGCTCTTGTTCTAATTGTTGGTAGTTATTGACAATATCATTGTGTAGCGCCTCTGGAAAGTGAGCTTCTTGCACCCAGTTGCGTATGGTTGAGCCAATAGAGGTGAGTGCTTGGATATTGTTAGGATCTAGATCTTTAAGTAGTTCGTTAATTTTTGCTTTTAGATTGTTATGATCTAGAAACATTTCAAAAGCATAGGCCGTTGTGGCAAAGCCACCAGGTACTCGCACACCTTGATTGCTTAAGGCGCCAATCATTTCTCCTAAAGAGGCATTTTTTCCACCCACACTTTCTACATCGGTAATACCGACTTTATCTAGCCAAACAACATAATCACTCATATCTCCCCCTTGGTTATTGTGATTAAAACAATTAAATTTACTGTATCAATTTGATTGTTCTTTAAGTTTCTTATAATATAGGATGATTTTTAATCAGTCGCTTTATTATTGTAATAATATTTCATATTATGAAAATAGTTGGTTACATTATGAAAAAAATAGTTAGGCAAGATGGGTTTATGTATGATAATCTTTATCTTGATAAAAACCATAATGCCCAAACCATTTAATGTGTAGGTGCACGGGGTTAAACATTTAAATAATATTTTTTATAAGGGGAGATATGAAATACCATTTGATTGATAAAGAATCTATTGATACGGTACTTGATAAAGCTAGACAGTATCGATCATTACTAGAGCCAGATCTGGCTATTAGTATTTGTATTGATGTATTTGCAGTGGATCCTGATAATCAGCAGGCACTTGTGGTTTATATCTTGGCATTAACCGATCAATTAAGTCTTAGTAATGTCAAAATCTCACATAAGAAAATCACAGAAACGATTGACAGGCTCGATTCTGAGTTTCATCGACATTATTACACGGGTATCTTTTTGGAAAGAAAGGCAAGAGGGTTGTTGAAGCACTCTATGTCTCACTCTTTTGCTTACAAAGGCTTGATGGAAGCAATTGGTAAGTATGAAATTGCTGAGAAGATGGCGCCTAAGCACTGTTCAGATCCAATTTTGCGCTACAACAGTTGCCTTCGAACTATAGAAAAAGAAGGCTTACAACCTAGAAAGGAATTCGATGAACTTTTTTAATCACACAGCAACGCGTAAAAAATGGATGGCCATTGCTGGCTTAATTTGGCTTTTGTATCTTGTTTTTCATTTGTTGAGCTTGCTTAACTTCCATTCAGGAAAAGATGCTTTTAATGGTTTTTATCATTGGTTTTCGCAAACGCCTTTTTATGGCTTTATGTTGGTACTATTGATTGCAACACTGATTTTTCATGTGATTACCGCCGTTTCTCGTCAACTTGATAATAACGCCAAAGCTGGAACCAGATATCAGAAAAAATACCCTGAAGCCATTCCAAGAGTGTTGGCTTGGGGTGGTGCAGCTGCATTATTTGCCTTTATTGTTTTTCATTTTATACAGATGACGCTATTGATTGATAAGGTTGATTTGTATCAATCAATCGTCTCTATGTTTTCTAATCCGATTATGTGGCTTATTTACGGGCTTGGTTTAACAACCTTAGCAGCGCACTTGCATCATGGATTAACCAATGTATTACAAACATTTGGTTTATCGTCGAAGCATCATCATGCTGCTGCAATTGGGATTGTTTTAGTTGTTATTGTTAGTTTTATTAGTATTCCAATGAGTGTTATATTATGAGTAATCTTTATTCAAACGAGCCAACGGGTCCTTTAGAGGATCGCTGGGAAAAACATCTATTCAACTTATCGTTAATTGCCCCACAAAATCGCAAAAAACATAAAGTTATTGTTGTGGGTACAGGGCTTGCAGGCGCTTCTTTGTGTGCGACATTAGGTGAAGCTGGCTATCAAGTAAGCTCTTTTTGTTTTCAAGATTCCCCGCGCAGAGCGCACTCTATTGCTGCACAAGGTGGTATTAATGCCACTAAAAATTATCAAAATGATGGTGATAGTGTTTGGCGCCTATTTTACGATACCATTAAAGGCGGTGATTTTAGAGCGCGCGAATCTAATGTATATCGTTTAGCAGAGTTGAGTGGTAATATTATTGATCAAGCTGTTGCCCAAGGCGTGCCTTTTGCCAGAGAGTACAGTGGTTATTTGGCTAATCGTTCGTTTGGCGGTACACAGGTTTCTCGAACTTTTTATGCACGTGGACAAACAGGCCAGCAATTGTTACTTGGTGCTTATCAAGCACATAGTCGTCAACTGGAAAATGAGCACGTCTCTCATCAGTCTCGAGCAGAAATGTTAGAGCTAATTATGGTTGAGGACAAAGCGCGAGGTGTAGTGGTAAGAGACTTGGTCAGTGGTGAGATCTCTGCACACACAGCTGATTGTGTTATTTTGTGTACAGGTGGCTATAGTAATGCCTTTTATTTATCAACCAATGCCAAAGGTTGTAATACCTCGGCAACTTGGCGTGCTTATAAACAGGGTGCGTATTTTGCCAACCCAAGCTTTACCCAAATTCACCCAACTTGTGTGCCACCAACAGGTGAGAATCAATCTAAATTGACGCTAATGAGTGAGTCCTTGCGTAATGATGGGCGTATTTGGGCCCCTAAAAATATTGAAGATTGTGAAAAAAATCCAGCGGACATTAAAGAAGAGGATAGAGATTATTTTTTAGAAAGAATGTATCCAGCTTTTGCTAATCTAGTACCTAGAGATGTGGCGTCACGTGCGGTGAAACATATTTGCGACCAAGGTCATGGTGTGGGCAGTAAGATTCATGGCCAACGTTTGGGTGTGTATTTAGATTTTAGTGCTATTATTGAAAAATTAGGCCTAGAAGCAGTCGCCGAAAAGTATGGTAATTTATTTGACATGTATTCGAGTATTACTGGTGAAGATCCTTATCAAACCCCGATGAAAATTTATCCAGCGCCACACTACACCATGGGTGGATTGTGGGTGGATTACAATTTAATGACAACCATAGAGGGTTTGTTTGCAGGTGGTGAGGCTAATTTTTCTGACCACGGTGCCAATCGTCTCGGCGCTTCTGCGCTGATGCAAGGACTGGCAGATGGTTATTTTATTCTACCAAAAACAGTGGCTAATTATTTAGCTAACAGTAATTTGGTCGACGTAGATGATACGCATCCTCAGGTGACACAGAGCTTGAAAACGGTGAAAGATCGCATTCATCAACTAATGAATGCACCCACACCCAAACATTCCCCAGAATACTTTCATCAAAAGTTAGGAAAGGTATTGTGGGAAGCTTGCGGCATGTCGCGTGAAGCAGATCGATTGAATCAAGCCATTGGCGAAATTGCCGAATTAGAATCCCAGTTTTGGCAAAATATTAAAGTGACTGGCGTTGATCAAGATCTAAATCAAACGTTAGAGCGTGCAGGCCGAGTGGCAGATTTTATTGAATTAGGTAAGCTGATGTGTCAAGATGCGTTGATGCGTGAAGAGTCTTGTGGCGCTCATGCGCGAGTGGAATATTTGTCTGAAAGTGGTGAAGCAAAAAGAGATGATGACGATTTTTCATTTGTGGGCGCATGGGAGTACAAACCTGAACAACCAATGCTACGTAAAGAGCAGCTTAATTACGAGTTTATCGAACCGACTGTAAGGAACTACAAATGAATTTTACTCTACATATTTGGCGACAAAAAAACGGCGATATTAAAGGGGACTTTGTCACTTATCAGATTGATAATATTGATGAAGATACCTCATTTTTGGAGATGCTTGACCAACTCAATGAACAGCTTATTGCCAAAGATCAAGATTGCATTGTGTTTGATTATGATTGTCGCGAAGGCATCTGTGGCGCTTGCTCATTGGTTATCAATGGCTACCCACATGGTGACAAAAAAGCCACAACAACGTGCCAGCTGTACATGCGTGATTACAAGCATCAAACTGAGTTATGGGTAGAGCCTTGGCGCGCTGAATCGTTTCCAGTGATCAAAGACTTAACAGTCGATAGAACCTCATTTGACAATATTATTCAATCAGGTGGTTACGTATCAGTACATACAGGCTCTGCACCCGAGGCGAACGCTTTGTTGGTAGATAAGCACAGCGCAGATGAAGCTTTTAATTCAGCTACTTGTATTGGTTGTGGCGCCTGTGTTGCTGTATGTCCAAATGCATCAGCAACCTTGTTTGTTGCCGCTAAAATTACACACTTATCGTTATTGCCACAAGGTAAGATTGAAGAGCAAGATCGTGCACAAAAAATGTTTAATCAAATGGAAGCTGAAGGCTTTGGTAGTTGTTCAAATCATCGATATTGTGAACGTGTATGTCCTAAAGGAATTTCGGTTTCTAATATTACCAAGATGAATCAAGTGCTTGGTTGGGCGTAAAAAAATTAAAGATACTTATTAATTAAAACAAAATAAAAATTATGATAACTCAAGAAGAATTACATCAGCAAGCACTTGATTACCACCAAGGTGATCGTCCCGGAAAATTAGTGGTTTCATCACATAAGCAATTAGCCACCCGAGAAGATCTTAGTTTGGCATATACACCAGGCGTTGCTGCACCTTGTCGTGAAATTGCTAAAAACCCTGATTTGGTTAACAATTACACCATTAAAAATAACTTGGTTGCTGTTATTACGGATGGTTCTGCCGTATTAGGACTTGGCAATATTGGTCCATTAGCCTCGAAACCAGTAATGGAGGGTAAAGCGGTATTATTTAAACATTTTGCCGATGTCGATGTTTTTGATATTGAAGTTGATACGCAAGATGTTGAAGAGTTTATTCAAACGGTTAAAAATATCGCCCCCACTTTTGGCGGCATTAACTTAGAAGATATTTCTGCACCTCGCTGTTTTGAAATTGAAAAGCGTTTAATTGAAGAATTAGACATTCCTGTTTTTCATGATGATCAGCACGGTACAGCCATTATTATTGCAGCAGGACTTTTGAATTCAATTGAAATTCAAGGTAAAGATATAGCAACTGCCAAGCTAGTTTGTCTAGGTGCAGGCTCTGCCGGCATTGCAACGCTTAATCTTTTGTGCGAACTAGGTCTGAAAAAAGAGAATATTTTATTGGTTGACCGAGAAGGTGTTATTTCAACAGACTTAAAAGATGTAAGTGATGTCAAAAAGCAGTATGCAGTCAAAACTAACAAAAAAACATTGGCAGATGCTATGCAAGATGCGGATATTTTTATCGGCGTAGCTGCAGCTAATTTAGTCTCTCAAGATATGGTTAAGTCAATGGCGGACAATCCTATTGTATTTGCCTTGTCCAACCCTGATCCTGAAATTTCACCTGCTGATGCCAATGCGGTACGTGATGATTTAATTATGGCAACAGGGCGTAGTGACTACCCTAATCAAGTCAATAACGTCTTAGGCTTTCCTTTTATTTTTAGAGGCGCATTAGATGCAAAAGCAAGCGAAATTAACATTGAAATGAAAATTGCCGCTGTACATGCGTTAAGAGATTTGGCGAAGCTAGAAGTCCCTAAAGATGTATTAATTGCCTACAATGCTGAGTCTATGGGCTTTGGAAAGGAATATATTATTCCTAAGCCATTTGATAAAAGACTAATCGATATCGTTCCAAAAGCTGTTTATGATGCGGCTATTGCCAGCGGCGTTTCACGACTTTAGAAAAAACTTAAAAAAACATCAAATTACCCCTTGCGAATAGTAAATAGCTATGGGATAATTGCGGATTGTTTTGGAGAGATTTACGAGTGGTTAAAGTATGTGGATTGTAAATCCATCGCCTCCGGCTTCGAAGGTTCGAATCCTTCTCTCACCACCATAAAACAAAAAAGATTTGCGGGTATCGTATATTGGTATTACCTTGGCCTTCCAAGCCAATGAGACGAGTTCGATTCTCGTTACCCGCTCCAAGTGCAAGGTAGTGCTCACCTAGCTCAGGGGTAGAGCACTTCCTTGGTAAGGAAGAGGTCGGCGGTTCAAATCCGCTGGTGAGCTCCATAATTTGTAAAATTTAATTGTAAAACGTAGGGGACTAAAAATGTCAAAAGAAAAATTTGAAAGAACCAAGCCACACGTAAACGTGGGCACAATC
>ERZ1046740.304-NODE-304-length-42970-cov-7.953909_pt1 | contig 42970 bp, 33 predicted proteins | sample MGYA00383093_ERZ1046740 | MGnify/ENA primary metagenome ERZ1046740 (study PRJEB29581, sample SAMEA5548363) | metagenome | biome: marine; feature: coastal; material: water | depth 25 m | study: Short-term variability in the microbial, nano- and picoplankton... | reverse complement strand
TGAAAAGCTGGTTGGCTTAGCCGATGGACTGCAAAAAGGACAGGATAAGTTGAGCACTACACGACATTATTCAAATGTGCTGTTCAACATTATGCGTGGTGGAATATTTGAAAATCAATATTCGATTGATGTTCACGATTTAGTGGATTACGTAAAGACTATAAACCGTAAAGTTCTAGAACAACACAATGGGTTTTTTACCAATTTGCCAGAAGGGTTAACCTATGCGAAGCTGTTGGAACTTGCTCAAGAAAACGGTGACAGTAGTTTAATAAGAATTTGTACAGAATACTTGCCTATCTCTTTCAGCAGAAGGCATGGTGATCCGAGTAGACCTTGGAATTATTTCAACATAGACCTTACGGATGAAAAAGGTCATAAAAAGCACAATTACGAAGGGAACTGGCGCGACATTTTCCAGAACTGGGAAGCATTAGCATATTCGTTTCCTGGGTTTATTGAAGGTATGATCACCAAGTTTGTAAATGCCTCCACGATAGATGGATACAACCCTTATAGAATAACACGCGAAGGAATTGATTGGGAAATTATAGAACCAGACGATCCTTGGTCTTACATTGGGTATTGGGGTGACCATCAGGTGATTTATCTTCAGAAATTGTTAGAGCATTCTGAGCGCCACTATCCAGGTAGGTTAAAGCAGAAGCTTACGCAAAAGAACTATGTGTATGCCAATGTTCCTTATAGAATTAAAGATTACGCTTCTATAAAAGCGAATCCAAATGACACGATAGATTTTGACCAAAACCTCGCAAAGGATATTGATGACAAATGCGCAGTCTTTGGTGCGGACGGCAAAATGGTTTGGAAAGATGAACACCTTTTAGAATCAAATTTTGCAGAGAAATTGTTAGTTATGGCGCTGACCAAACTTTACAATTTTGTGCCAGACGGTGGTATTTGGTTAAACACTCAAAGGCCTGAATGGAATGACGCCAACAACGCCTTAGTCGGGAATGGATTGAGCATGGTAACATTAAATTATCTCAGAAGATTCCTTGTATTTGCTACCGAATTGTTTAGCGATTTACCAGAAGATGCTATAGAACTAAATAAACCTGTTGCGGAATTACTTGAAGGATTGCATCGTGTTTTTACAAGTGCACCTGTAGAGTTTAATCCAGAAAGCAGACAGAAGTTTGTAGACGAGTTAGGTCATCTAGGTGAAGCTTATAGAACTTCGGCCTATCAGTTTTTTACAAATGATACGACTTCGGTTAATGCCGAAACCATTCGTCAATTGTTTGGCTTGGCATCAGCTATGGCCGAAAAAACCATTGCGAACAGCAAGAGAGAGGACGGCTTGTATCATGCATACAACTTATTGGCTTTTGACGATGAAGGGGCGAAAGTTTCTCACCTCTATGAAATGCTAGAAGGACAGGTTGCGGCCTTGAGCTCTGGTTTGCTCGAACCTGAGGAAGCTGTGAACGTACTAAATGCTTTAAAAGCAAGCGAAATGTACAGAGCCGATCAATACAGCTACATGTTGTATCCAGACCGCGTTTTGAAAACATTTATCAGTAAGAATACTGTCCCTGAAAAGTATGTGCAAAAATCTGAGTTACTGAAAAAGCTAGCGGAGAAAAGTGACAGGCGTTTAGTTGAGGCGGACAAGCAAGGCAACCTTCATTTTGCGGGCGGATTACGAAATGCGGAAGATGTTAAGGAGTGCATTTTAGAACTCAAAGAATCTGGGTATTCTGATTTGGCAGCTAAAGATGAAGGGCTGGTTTTAGAAGCCTTTGAAGAAGTGTTTAATCATGTGTCATTCACGGGTAGATCCGGAACATTCTACGGATACGAAGGCTTAGGAAGCATCTATTGGCATATGGTGAGCAAGCTTTTATTAGCAGTTCAAGAAAATATTTTTTCCGCTGACGAGAAAGGCGCAAACGAAGTGATAATAGGCCAGCTCTTAGAGCACTATTATGAAATTAGAGCGGGTATTGGCATCAATAAAACACCAAAGTTGTATGGCGCTTACCCAACGGACGCCTACTCTCATACGCCAGGAAATGCTGGAGCACAGCAACCTGGGTTAACAGGTCAAGTAAAAGAAGATGTCATTAACCGCTGGGCGGTTCTTGGAGTACAAGTGGATAACGGTGAGATCTTGATCAGGCCAATTATTCTGAACAGTGATGAGCTCTTAGAAAAAGAAGAAAAACTCAATTACATAAATGTTAATGGCGAGCGTATAAGCAAGATGATTCTGCCAGATGAGCTCGGGTTTACATACTGCGGAACGCTTTTTACTTACAAGAAAACAAAAGAAACAAAGTTGAAAGTTGTCTTTACAAATGGAGAGACGTTTGAAAGTGACAATCTCATTATCAATAAAGAAATAAGCGCTGAAATTTTCGGCCGATCTGGAAAAATAAAAGAAGTATGGGCAGATTATCCAATCCGATGAAAGTCAAGTTAAAAGTTCATTTTCTAGCAATTTTCAGTTTTGTCTCTATAACCTTGGCGGCTCAGCTTTCTGTTTTAGATTTTAACTCGGACTTCCATGTTTTCAATAGTTTTAATGGAGCACAATTCAATGTAGCTCTCGATCCGGTGGATCCGACCAATACTGTTGGGGAATGGACAAACAATGGTTCCACTTGGGAAGGGGCATACATTCAACTTCCGGAGTCCGTATTTTTTGATACGTTGAAAATTATAACGCTTCGGTATTATTCTTCAAATCCAACAGCCAATACGATTTTGATGAAGTTAGAAGATAACTTAAACGTTGATGTTGAAGTTGACCAAACTGTCACAGCAAGTGGTTGGACCACTTTGGTGTTTGACTTTTCGCAAGCTAGAGAAGCGGGTACGCCAAATATTGTCAATGCTACTGGCTCTTATGAAAAAATGGTGTTATTCTTTAACGGACCAACTTCAACAACAGGTACTTTCTATCTTGATGACATTACCTATGCGAACTATGAGTCCACAAATCAGTTGGATGTTATTTACAACGATTTGGTGTATGCCGATGAATTTACACAATTTGGTCCCGTTGATACCTCTAAATGGTTTCCCGAAGTTGTTCCGCCTAATTCTTGGGGCTGGTTTAATGGAGAGTACCAACATTATACAAGCAGAACGGATAATGTTTATTCGTCAAATGGTACTCTGAAAATCGTAGCAAAGAAAGAAACGTATAATGCCTATGGGTTGACGAAAGATTATACTTCTGCTCGGTTAAATTCAAAATTCAACTTCACCTATGGTCGTATAGATGTGCGGGCAAAAATGCCTGAAGGCGATGGTACTTGGCCAGCTATTTGGATGTTGGGAACAAGTATTGGAAACAACTGGAATCCGACAACATTAAATTGGCCTGATTGCGGTGAAATAGACATAATGGAGCATTGGGGTAACAAACAAAATGTAGTCCATGGAAGTACGCACACTCGATCCAGCCATGGCTCCACAATAAACACACAAGAAGTGAAGCGCTCTAAAGTAAGCGAAGGGTTCCATGTGTATTCTGTAAACTGGTCTCCAAATCAAATTTCATTTTTAATGGATGGCTTTTTGTTTTACACCTACAATCCTGATGTTAAAGATGCAACGACATGGCCTTTTGATGCCCCTCAATTTATATTGCTCAATGTGGCCATGGGTGGGATTTTTCCAATCGATCCAAGTTTTGTAGAAAGCACAATGGAAATTGACTATGTGCGCGTTTATCAAAATGTAAATATTGGGATTGAAGAAGAGAATGCGCAAATAGATGTTTCGGTTTATCCAAACCCAACTTTTGGAGTAGTTCATATTGCACATTCTCGACAGATTGAAAAAATAGAGGTGATAAATCTGAGCGGCCTAGTCTTCGATGTGCCATTTGAAAATAACACTATAAACATGAATGATTTGTCAAGTGGAATTTATGTTGTGAATATATACACGGATAAAGGCATTGTATCTAAGAAAGTGATAAAAAAATAGGTAAGGAAAAATATGAAAACAACCCTAATACATACTTTATTTTTGTGCTTTGCGCTCAACTTGAATGCGCAAATTGGTCCAACACTATGGCAAGAAGACTTTAACAATTTGAACAATTGGATCGTTGAAGAAGGCAATGGATCATGGGGTTGGGGAAATGGCGAGCTTCAATACTACAGTGCAAATAATGTGCGGATAGATTCAATTCAAGGAGAGCCAAACAACAATGCGCTTGTCATTACTGCAAAACAAGAGACAGGACCTAACATTGCAGACCAATGGGGTAACCCTTTAAATCATACATCAGGGAGATTAAACACAAAGTCTTTTGTATCCATTCAGTATGGTGTGATCGAAACACGAGTTAAAATTCCGAATATAGATGTTGGTGGATGGCCCGCAGTTTGGATGCTGGGTACAACTAATTACGGATGGCCTCAAAAAGGGGAAATAGACATGATGGAAATGGGCCATTCAAAATGGTTTCGAGATTTGCACGATGGTCATAATGGTGGCAACAGTTCTAAAAATTCAAACGTAAATCAAATGGTTGGTGCCAATGCGATTTATTATTCGGATGATGCCATAAATCCACAGAATCCTTCTGGTGCTTCAAGTTTATCGTGGGATCCAGATGATGATTTTTGCAGACCATACTTTAATTACAATACACCACTAACAGATCGTTTTCTAACCTACAGAACATATTGGGACAAAGACAGTTTAAGGTTTACTGTAATAGATAATAACATTGAATACGAGCTTTACACTGAAGCATTTCAAATAGATAGCACATCGGAAGAATTTCAAAATCCATTTTTCTTAATTGTAAATATGGCAATAGGTGGTGCATTTACAGATGCTTATCACTTGGGTGACCCTGCCAGTGGAGTTCCTGTCTCTATGAATATGCCTTCGGAGATGTACGTGGATTACATTAAAGTTTCAGAGTGGAATGCGCAAGGCAGCGTTCACTTGGGCCCACCAAAAGATGAGGTTGGAACTTTTGGTATTTATACTGACAGTACCGTTGTAGATGATAAACTTATTCCGGGGCTTACTTCCGAGATTTATGTTTGGGAAGAGACGCTGGTACAAGGTTCTATTCCACCATTTGAGGGCGATAATGTTTTGAGCTGGAATACCAATGGAAAAGGCTGGTTTGGCGCTGGTGTAATGTCTATTCAGCCGCTAAACATGCTGGGTTTTGAAAGTGGAGATATTAAATTCAGAATTAAAATCCCTGCGAATGTTGCCTTTAAAATTGGAATTATCGATGCTTGGGGAAATCAAAACTATTTAGAATTTCCAGCAAACCAGACGAAATACGGTTTGGTTAGAAATGGCAATTGGGGGCAGGCAACAATTCCTGTTTCGGATATAAGAGGAACGCTGATAGACTTGAGAATGTTGAGTTATTCTTTTGTCATCTTAGAAGAAAATGGTGCGAGTTGCCAGTTTGCTATAGATGATATTTATTGGGAGGGAGGGCCAAATGTCTCAGTGAAAGAAGACGCACTGGCGTCTATCATAATCTATCCAAATCCTACTGATGGTAAAATCATCTTATCAAATATGGATGATTTTGAGACTTTTAAATTGTATGATGGTCAAGGCAGACAAATGGATGTTTCAATCGAAAACAATGTGATAGACTTAACAGGCCTTCCGAGTGGTGTTTATGTGATTCATTATGCTTCTCAAGGTGAAAAGATGTTTGCAAAAGTTATAAAGATTTAAATTTTTCCATATGATTTTCAGAAAAGAAAATAATAGACTAAATACAAATCACTTTAAGGTGTTTATCACATTAACTGTGATGTTCTTCATGACTGGATCAGTTTTGAGTCAGGTTATAAATGTGGGTAGCGGTAGTTATACTAAAACATTCCCAGGCGTTGATGCTGCAGGCCGAAACGGTTATCCATCTGGAACACCATTTGTTATAGGAACGGCAGCCACTAAACTTACGCCCACAAATGACTGGTGGTCTTTAAAGGTGAAAAACAACCATGCTGATAACCTCTTTAATTATCCATTTACACTCAAAACTACCAATCAAGGACTTGTAACTACGTACATTCCGTGGGGGCCAATTGATAACATTGAGCCTGTAATTGTAGGTGTTTCAAACCTTAATGCAACGGCTGCGAATGTTTCTGATTTTTCTGATTGGACAGTTACAATGGACTGGGCAAGCGGTTCTAACCATTTTACGGCCACAACGGGTATAGGTATGCCGTTTCTATATTTTACAAAGGATTCATCTGATGTTGCAAAGGTTACTGTAAATCAAGGTACAGCTACAATCAGCAATGAAATGCTCATTATTATAGATGTAAGAAATGGAGCTGATTTTGTTGTTTACGCTCCAGTGGGCAGTGCTTGGATAAAATCTGGCAATACTTATACATCTACATTAAATGGTGAGAACTACTGGTCATTAGGTTTTATTCCATTAAATGCAAGTAATGTTACTACCGTTGCAAATCAATATAAGAAATATGCATATGTTTTTCCACAAAACACGAGTACTTCATGGAATTATAATGAGAGTACAAGCATTTTAAAAACAGATTTTACAGTTGTAACAGATGTTAAAGAAGGTCTCGATTCTACAATGCTCCTGGGGCTTTTGCCACATCATTGGGCCAACTTGGCCAATTCACCGGCATTATCTACGCATACGTATGCCACTGTACGTGGAGAATTGAAGACCATAGAATCAAATAGTTTTTCGGTAGAAAATACCTTCCATGGTATACTGCCAACCTTGCCATACTTAGATTTTTATAGCTCTGGTTTTAGTCCCTCAGAATTAAGCAATAAGGTTAAGCTATTAAAAAATGATGCTTTAAACAGTTGGACAGATTCGTATAACGAAGGACAAGAAATGAATCGTTTAATCCAGACAGCTCGCATTGCTGAGTTATCTGGAGATACTGTGGCATTTCAAAAATTACTATCAACAGTTAAATCTCGTTTAGAAGATTGGCTCAAAGTTCAGTCAAACGAGGTGGCATTTCTTTTTTACTACAATCAAACTTGGTCTGCTATGTTGGGTTATCCGGCAGGTCATGGGCAAGATGTAAACATAAATGATCATCACTTTCATTGGGGCTATTTTATACACGCGGCTTCTTTTCTTGAACAGTTTGAATCAGGGTGGGCCTCTCAATGGGGAGATATGATAAATCTGCTTGTCAGGGATGCTGCAAGTCCAAATAGAGACGATAACCTTTTTCCGTTTCTCAGAAATTTCAGTCCATATGCAGGCCACTGTTGGGCGAATGGTTTTGCAACTTTTCCTCAGGGCAACGATCAAGAGTCAACTTCAGAGAGTATGCAGTTTAATTCTTCATTAATCCATTGGGGATCTGTTACTGGAAATGATTCCATTAGAGATCTTGGTATATACTTATATACAACTGAGCAGTCCGCAGTTGAAGAATATTGGTTTGATCAATATAATCGTAATTTTAAACCGAACCAGCAATACAGCTTAGTTTCTCGAGTTTGGGGCAATAGTTATGACAATGGTACTTTTTGGACGTCCGATATTGCTGCATCTTATGGAATTGAGATGTACCCTATTCATGGTGGCTCATTGTATTTGGGTCATGACACCAATTATGTTAATACGCTGTGGAATGAGATTGAGCAGAATACGGGTATTCTAACAAACGATGCAAATGTGAATCTGTGGCACGATGTTATGTGGCAGTATCTCTCTTTTGTAGATCCATCTAAAGCCATCGCGATGTACGATTCTTATCCAGAGCGTTCATTGAAATTTGGCATTTCAGATGCACAGACATATCATTGGTTGCACGGCATGAATGTGCTGGGAAATGTTGACGTTACCATTAAGGCTGACAATCCTCTTGCCGCAGCTTTTAACAACAATGGAGACACCACCTATGTGGCGCAGAACTATACCAACAACAGCAAAGTAGTAGCCTTTTCAAGCGGCTATAATTTAACGGTGCCTGCTCGTACATTGGCAACAAGTAAAGACATCCAATTGAAAGGAGTTTTGACTTCAAGCTTTTTACAAGCATATCCTGGCGGCAGTGTAGATCTTTCTGTTGCTGTAAGTGGTGGTATGGCGAGTAATATTGTTTTTTATGATGGCGACAGCGCCATAGGTTCAACAAACCAAATTCCTTTCACGCTAACAGCAAACAATCTAACGGCAGGGAGACATAATTTCTATGCTCGTGTTTATGATGGTACGAACTTTAATATCTCAAATATAGTAACGGTAATTGTAGGTGAACAACTACCCTATTCTGGCACTGCTTTTTCGATACCTGGCTCATTTGATGCCGCGGGTTACGATGTTTTTGAGGGTGGTGTAGGTAACGGTATTGCTTATCAGGACATGTCGGTTATTAATGAAGGAGACTTCCGTTTAAATGAATATGTTGATGCACAAAGAACAACTGCTGAAGGAGATGTTGTAGGGTGGATTGCACCTGGCGAATGGCTGGAATATACTGTTGATGTTCAACAAGCTGGGAATTACACTTTAGACTTTCGCTATGCTAGTGGGAACACAGCTGGAGGAGGTCCGCTTAAACTTGAAAGTGATGGATTAGAAGTAAAAACAAATATTTCAATAGGGACCACTGGAAACTGGAATGTTTGGGCGACAAAAACAGTAAATAATATTCCTTTAAAAAGCGGAAAGCAGGTACTGCGCTTGTTCTTTGAAAATGGTGAGTTTAATATTGGTGAGTTGACATTTACCTATTCTTCTCCTTTAAGTTACAGTCAGCCGAAAGCTGAAGCAGGGCCTAATCAAATCGTAGTGTTACCGCAGAGCACAGCGCTATTAGATGCTAGCGCAAGTGTTGATCCAAATGGTGGTGCGCTTACCTATTTGTGGAGTCAAGTGTATGGGTCATCTGTGCTGCAGTTTAATAATAATACATTGGCGCAACCATCTGTTTCCGGACTGGTGGATGGTGTTTATCTTTTAAAAGTGAAGGTAGATAATGGAAATTATATTGATGAAGACGAGGTTTATCTCATTTCTAGCACTTCCAATAATGTGCCTCCAAAAGTATCTATCTTTTCACCAGCAACGAATTCAAAGTATATTGAAAGTGAGATAATTTCTGTTTCTGCATTTGCATCAGATTTAAATGATAGCGTTATAAAAGTTGATTTTTACGAGAATAATGTAAAAAGCGCTTCGGTTACACAAGCACCATATAATTTTTCATGGCAACCTTTGCCAGGAACTTATAATTTAACAGCGGTTGCCTTTGATACTTTTGGTGATTCAACTATTTCTTCAATAGTCCCAGTATTTATTGAACAAGCACCACCATGCCGAGGTACTTCGTGGGATGGTGATTTCGACTATCAATTCTCTCCAGATGAAAATAAGCCTACATTAACATTTATCCCATCTTTATCTGGAATGGGTTCACCCACTTGTATTTTATATTACGGTACAGATCCAGGCAATATGCCAGGGTATATTGTTTCACCTAATGTTCCTTTTCAAATTAATGCGAATAAAGGGACCAAAATATATTTCTACTATACGTATTCTCACCCTAGTGGAGGTGAAAAAAACAACTCTGGAAATAAGGACACATATATTGTAGGAAGCTGTAAAAATATTAGTATCGACGAATTAGATTTAAGTAAAATCGAGTTCTATCCAAACCCTGTGAATAAAACCTTGTATTTGGAGCTTATGCCAGGTGCGGCAAATGTTCGTGTATATAATGTGAATTCTCAATTGGTGGATAACTTCACTTATTTTTCAGGAATGATAGAGTATGATATGCAGGCTTTTACACCTGGATTATATGTTTTTGTCATTGAGCAAAATGGAAGACTTGGAACTTTAAAAGTTATTAAAGAGTAAATCGATTTGATGGATTTACTCTAGTTGATTGTCAGAATTAAAATAGATTAAATGTCTTTAAGAAAAGAAAAATTACTATCCCTAACCGGGGTAGATGTCAACATTGCTAGCGATGAAAAACTGCATCAGCTTTTTAAAGATGTAATGAAATATGGAATGCACGGTATCGGCTTTAGTGCATATGAAGAGGGTCAAGAGCCTGGCGACCCGTTGAATGAAGAGCAGATCAGACGAAGAATGGCCATTCTTGCACCTCACACAAATTGGGTGCGTTCATTTTCTTGTAAAGATGGCAACGAGCTCATTCCTAAAATTGCGAGAGAGTTTGGTTTAAAAACTTTAGTGGGCGCTTGGTTAGCCGATGATCATGAAAAGAATCAAGAAGAAATTAATGCACTTGTTGAGTTAGCTATGCACGGCTATGTTGATATCGCAGCTGTCGGCAACGAAGTGCTGTATAGAGAAGAGCTGACTGAAGTAGAATTACTAGATTACCTTAAAGGTGTAAAGGTTCAGCTGCCTAATACACCAGTGAGTTATGTGGATGCCTACTACGAATTTGAAAACAGACCAGAACTCACAGCGTTGTGCGATGTTATTCTAACCAACTGTTACCCTTTCTGGGAAGGTTGTGCACAAGAATACGCGTTGTTGTACATGAAAGATATGTACCGCAGAACCAAGCGCGCGGCAGGCGATAAACCTGTAATTATTAGCGAAACAGGCTGGCCAGATAAAGGTGCCAGTTTTCACGGAGCCGTCCCTACAAAACACAATGCCATGAGCTATTTCATCAATGCTCAAAAATGGTCTGCGGAAGACGACATCCCGATGTTCTATTTTTCTTCTTTCGATGAATCTTGGAAAGTAGGAGACGAAGGCGATGTTGGTGCATTCTGGGGTCTGTGGGACAAAGATGAAAAACTAAAATATTAAGATAAAGCAATTTTATGACGCAATCACTTCCATACAGCAATGCCATTTGTTATTCCGGTTTTAGAGATGGGCAAGCTCCAGGTGCTGCAATTCCTTCGTATGAAGAGATTAAAGAGGATCTTCTGATCTTACAACCGCACTGGAGCTCTTTGCGCTTGTACGATTGCGACCAGCATGCCGAACTGGTATTGGAAGTTATTCGAAAAGAGAAGTTTTCTTTTGATGTCATGCTTGGTGCGTACATCGTTGCAGAGGTAAATAACTACGAATGTCCGTGGGGCGGCATGTATACGAATGTGGTTTTAGACGCCAATAAAATCTACAATCAACAGCGCATCGAAAAGTTAATTCAATTGGCTACGGAGTACTCAGATATTGTGACTTCAGTTTCTGCAGGCAATGAAGCCATTGTGAGCTGGTCAGATCATCTAGTGAACACAGAGAGTTTGATTAGCTTTGTGTTGCAACTTAAATCTGCTTTAAAGCAACCTGTTACATTTTGCGAGAATTATGTGCCTTGGCTTAATGTGTTAAAAGAAGTAGGCGAGGAGCTGGATTTTATTTCTATTCATACTTATCCCGTATGGGAGTATAAATCGATGGAAGAAGCATTGAGTTATACCATCGGAAATTACAACGCTGTGGCCAATGCATTTCCAAATAAACAAATCGTTATAACGGAAGCAGGATGGGCAACCAACTCAAACGGCCGTGGTATAGAACCTCACAACGTAAGCGAAGATTTGCAAGAAGTGTATATCAGTCAATTGCAAGAATGGGCTAAGGCAGAAGGTGTTTTGGTGTATTTATTTGAAGCTTTTGATGAAAACTGGAAAGGTTCAAGCGACCCTATGGAGCCAGAGAAACATTGGGGTCTTTACCGTACAGACAGAACTCCCAAATTAGTGATGAGGGAAAAAGTTGAGGTTTAAGTTTTAGAAACTTTCGGTCAGAGTACTAGACAGAAGTACAAAAACCTTTGCGCTGTCGGGGTTGTGTTTTAGTTCTCGATGTGCTACTATTTTCAATTTAGCAATCGACTCTTCATTGAAACACAAAATCTGGGTTGGATTACTGGCATATGAATTAACCGTAACGCTTTTCTTAAAGTTTCCTTTTATATAAGAGTTTTACCGCACTTTTACTTATTTCTATTTGTCAAGGAAGATACAAAGAGTTCGAACATCCAATTTTCAATATTGAAGAGGAGATAAATATATGAAGCTGTTTTAATTTCAAATATTTTAGTTAAAAGTCGAATATAAAGTGATTTTGCTAACGTAGTTATTACTAACATTGTTTATAGTTTAAAACGAAAATGCAATGAAGAAGTTAGCTATCCTTTCCCTTTTCCTATGTTTCGGTATACAATCACAGTCTCAAGTTTTAATAACCCTTTTGTTAGGTGATAAACTAAATTCTGAAGGCCTCGAATTTGGTTTGGAAGGGGGCGTGAATGGCTCTAATTTAAATGGATTAGAAACTAGAAACCCATTGGTAAATTTTAATCTTGGTTTTTACTTTGATATTTTAATAAAAGAAAATTGGTATGTCTATACAGGTTGTTTGGTTAAATCGAATATGGGTGTGGCCAAACTTACAGATAATGATTTAATAGCATTAGATGCTACAAAATACGAAGGTGAGATTGACGGAATTTTGATAGAAGGAAATTACAGTCAAGAAATGAACTACTTTTTAGTGCCGGCTTTGATAAAATATAGATGGGATAATCGCTTTTACGTTGAAGGAGGAGCTCAGTTTGGTTTGATGTATAAATCTTGGATTCAATTCGATTCAGATATCGAAGGACGCGAGGCTACAATTAAAGAGTTCAATACTGATGATTTGAATACAATAGATGTTGGCGCAGCAGTCGGAGTAGGCTATAAATTGCCAACTGAAAAAGGTTGGACAATTGGTTTAAGGTATTACTATGGCTTCACAAATGTGTATAAAGAGACTGTTATCCCAAGCTCTAATAACCGTGGTTTTTTTGCAAAATTGAATATTCCAATTGGCGCAGGAAAGGCAAAAGCAAAGAGAGAGGCAGAAGCCGCTGCGAAAGAAAGCAAATAAAAAAAGCCCCGATTATATCGGGGCTTTTTGCAAGCTGTGTTATTATTAATTATGATTATTCAGGGTTAAAAGAAACCCCAACTCAATCCAAAGTTAAAGTTTAAGTAGCTGTAAGAATCGCCACCTTTTCTAGCTGTTGCATTTTGGTATTTTGCCGCAGCCATAAGCTTTGTAGTTCTGTTCAATGGCACATGAACACCAACTTCAGGGTACCAGCCAAATCTCCATCCTTTATCTACAATAGCCCAAAGGTTTACTTCATTACGGTAATTTAACCAAGTACCCCCTGCACCAAGACCAGCGTAAAAACTAACTTTAGCATGTGGGTTAAAATAGTAGTGTGCATTAAGTGCCAAAGGAATACTGTTTATGTATCTATACTGAGTGCCGTAAATAGTAGTGTTATTATTTATAACAGATGTTTCATTTTCTTTTGCCTCATACATTGTGTGCCATCCCATATAAAATCCAAGAGAATATTTTTCATTGTATACCCATCGGTTATCAATGCCGACTCCTCTTACAGAGTATGCGCTAATTTTATCGGCTGTAGAGCCCATTGGCAAACTTTGATCCCATGTTAAAGACCAAAAGTAGTCTTGTGCTTGTGCTCCAAAAGAAAACACAACTAAAAGGGCTATAATTATCTTTTTCATCTTAGTTTTTCTTTAGGTAAGGAGACAATTCAAACATTTTATTTATACCATTTAATGCTCTAGCCTCGGTATTACTTTGAGTGGAGCTTAATAGACCGTTGATACCAGCGTCCCAAACGAAAAATGGAAGTGTTGGAGTTGAATTATCAAGGTCGATCATAGTTACATATAGAGTACCTGTTTGGTAGTTGTATGTTGACCCTGTAGGTGGGTAATATCCTCCACACCAGTACGGGTACCAGCCACAATAACCACCACCACCCCAGTAGTAAGTCACCCAATTGTCAGAAATTAGACGTTGTACAGCTACGCCATAATTTTCACCCATGCTCGTATCCGCTACTCTTGTGTAACCATACTCTGCCATTTGTGCTTCAATTCTAGCTAAAACTTTTGCTGCAAAAATAGGATTGACTGGGTCGACATTTTGATTCGTGTCCCCGATGTCAAATATTTCATTTGGCATAAAGAAAACGTTAGCCGATTTATCAGAAAAATCAGCATCATCTGCTTTTGTAGCAAATGTGATGTCATAATCTTCGATATAAGAAGGGCCGCCTGGATAGCATGATGCCATCAACGCAATAGCTCCGAAAGCCATTAAATACTTTTTAAATCTCTTCATTTTTAATTTTGTTTCAACGTCTACAAAAATAAAATTCTAGTGATACCAAAACTTAAATAGAGAAAGCATTTTTTACATCATCAACACGGTCTAATTTTTCCCATGTAAACAACTCAACTTCAACGGTTTTAGATTCACCACTGCCGTTTATAAAAATCTTGGAAACGGTTTCGTTTTTACGACCCATATGTCCATATGCTGCCGATTCACTATACATTGGTTGTCTTAGCTTCAAGTTCTTTTCAATCAAGCCTGGTCTTAAATCAAACAACCCTTGAACTTTCACAGCAATTTCACTGTCACTTAAGTCAATTTTAGAGGTGCCATACGTGTCAACAAAAACCCCCATAGGTTCAACAACGCCAATCGCGTAGGAAACTTGTACTAAAATTTGTTCTGAAACTCCCGCCGCGACTAGATTTTTTGCAATGTGCCTAGAAGCGTATGCGGCCGAACGGTCTACCTTACTGGGGTCTTTTCCAGAAAATGCGCCACCACCGTGTGCACCTTTACCACCGTATGTATCAACAATAATTTTTCTACCGGTTAAACCTGAATCTCCATGTGGTCCACCAATTACAAACTTACCTGTTGGATTAATGTGATATTTAATCTCGTCATTGAACAACTCTTGAATATAAGATGGCAATTGTGCTATTACTCGGGGCATAAGAATGCTTAAAACATCTTCACGTATTTTAGTCAACATTATCTCATCTGAAGAATCGAATTCGTCATGCTGCGTGCTTAAAACAATCGCCTCAATTCTTGTTGGCTTGTGATCTTCAGAATATTCAATGGTCACCTGAGCTTTTGCATCTGGTCGCAAATAAGGAATTTCATTTGCCTCTCTTCTTAGTTCTGCATGAACTTGAAGAATTTTATGAGAAAGATCTAATGCTAAAGGCATGTAGTTTTCAGTCTCGTTTGTAGCATAACCGAACATCATCCCTTGGTCTCCAGCACCTTGATCTTCTGGGTTCCCTCTGTCTACACCCCGATTAATGTCATCACTTTGTTCGTGAATAGCACTTAAAACTCCGCAGCTATTGCCGTCAAACATGTACTCGCTTTTCGTGTATCCAATTTTGTTGATGGCTTCACGTGCAATTTGCTGAAGATCTAAATAGGTATTCGATTTTACCTCACCGGCAAGGAAAACTTGACCTGTAGTAACCATTGTTTCACAAGCTACTTTAGAATAAGGATCGAACGCTAGGAAGTGATCTAATAATGCATCTGAAATTTGATCTGAAACTTTATCTGGGTGCCCCTCAGAAACAGACTCGGAAGTAAAGAAATATGACATGTTTAAATATTTAATATTCAATTTAAAACATGTGGACTATCTGACTGAGCTTTGTACACTGCTTTAGCATTTTTTGTACGTGGTTGCAATCAGTCAAATTTATCCACAAAGAGTGCCAAAAGTAACAATTGAAATTATTCATCCAAATATTATTTTATCGCTTTTGACTTTTCTATTTGGATGTTGCTAATTTTTCTTTTTATTTGTCATTACTTATCAAGAAAGACAGAGGGAAGGGCCCTATGACGTCTTAGCAACCCGTACGAGCCGGGTGCTACTTCCCACCGCAGTTTCAATCAGAAATTTGTGGAAAGATGAGGTAAGAGCATTTAAATGCTCTTTTCTTCACGGAAGATTCCTGATTTTTTTGATAAGCCAAAAGCAACATTATGAAAGCAGATATTTGGCAAATAGCAAAAGAGCGCATTCTCATTTTAGATGGAGCAATGGGCACGATGATTCAGCGCCACAAATTTGAAGAAGAAGATTACAGAGGTGAGGAATTTAAGAGCTGGCCAAGTGATTTAAAAGGAAATAATGACCTCCTTTCCCTAACTCAGCCAAAAGTGATAAAAGACATTCATCTAGATTATTTTAAAGCTGGTGCCGATATCGTTGAAACAAATACGTTTAACGCAAATAAAATTTCCATGGCAGACTACGACATGGAAAATTTGGTTTATCGAATAAATTTAGAGTCAACGAAATTGGCAAGAGCTGCCGCTGATGAGATGACAAATAAAAATCCGACTAAGCCAAGGTTTGTTGCGGGTTCAGTTGGGCCGACAAACAGAACAGCATCATTGTCTCCAGATGTAAATAGACCAGGATTTAGAGCCATAGATTTTGATGAATTGGCAGAAGCATACTCAGAGCAGGTCGAAGCGTTAATTGAAGGCGGTTCAGATTTAATCTTAATAGAAACGGTCTTCGATACGTTGAATGCAAAGGCTGCTTTATATGCATGCGAACGTGTTTTTGAAAAAGTGGGAAGAAAACTCCCTATTATGGTTTCAGGAACGATAACCGATGCAAGTGGGAGAACACTTTCAGGTCAGACTGCAGAGGCCTTTTTAATTTCAATTTCACATTACGATTTATTTTCAGTAGGCTTAAACTGTGCTTTAGGTGCTGACCAATTGAGACCATATTTACAGCAAATTCAAAAGCATTCACCGTTTAACGTTTCTGCGCATCCAAATGCAGGGTTGCCCAATGCCTTTGGAGAATACGATGAGACGCCAGAAATGATGGGAGATAAAATCAAAGAGTATTTAGACTTGAATTTGGTTAACATTATTGGTGGATGCTGCGGTACAACTCCAGATCATATCGCCACTATTTCAAGGTTGGCAGAGAATTATAAGAAAGAGGAAATAAGTCAAGAAACATGGACGGCTTAGGAAAGTCTTAAGTGTTAAGTTTTAAGTGTTGAGTCAATGACTTAGCACTAAGAACTTAAAACTAAACACTAGAATGAAGAAAATGAAACCGCTTATATTATCTGGCCTAGAGCCACTTATTGTCACAGAAGATTCAAATTTTGTAAATGTTGGCGAACGCGCAAATGTTGCAGGTTCAAGAAGATTTTTACGACTCATAAAAGAAGAAAAGTTTGAAGAAGCCTTAGATGTTGCAAGAGAACAAGTGGAAGGTGGAGCGCAAATATTAGATGTGAACATGGATGATGGAATGATCGATGGCAAAGAAGCCATGGTCAACTTTTTACATCTCATTGCTTCAGAGCCAGACATTTCAAGAATTCCTGTGATGATTGATTCCTCTAAATGGGAAATCATTGAAGCAGGTTTGAAATGTGTACAAGGAAAATGTGTTGTCAATTCCATAAGTTTAAAGGAAGGAGAAGAGCCATTTATTGAACAAGCCAAGCACTTAAAGTTAATGGGTGCTGCAGTTATTGTTATGGCTTTCGATGAAGTTGGACAAGCGGATACCTTTGAAAGAAGAATTGAAATTTGTAAACGCTCATATGATGTATTAATTCAAAAAGTTGGGTTTCCACCTCAAGACATCATTTTCGATCCAAACATTTTTCCCGTGGCAACGGGAATGGAAGAGCACAGAAAAAACGCATTGGATTTTTTCTTGGCTACGAAATGGATAAAAGAAAATTTACCCCATGCTCGCGTTAGTGGTGGGGTGAGTAATGTTTCCTTTTCATTTAGAGGAAACAATGCAGTTCGCGAGGCCATGCATGCCGCATTTCTTTACCATGCCATACAACACGGTATGGATATGGGAATTGTGAATCCTTCTCAGCTTGAAGTATATGACGAGATAGATAAAGAGCTTTTAGAAAGAGTAGAAGATGTTCTGCTTGACAGAAGAGAGGACTCTACGGAGAGACTCTTAGATTTTGCAGAGTCCTTTAAAGGGCAAAGTAAGGAGCGTGTTGTCGACAATTCTTGGAGAGAAGGTTCTGTTCAGGATAGAATTACGCATGCCTTGGTCAAGGGTATTACTGAGTTTATTATTGAAGATACAGAAGAAGCCCGCCAAGAGTTAGACAAACCTCTACATGTTATAGAAGGCCCGTTGATGACTGGAATGAATGTGGTGGGTGATCTTTTTGGCTCTGGAAAAATGTTTTTACCTCAGGTCGTAAAATCAGCGCGAGTAATGAAAAAAGCCGTGGCCTATTTGCAACCTTATTTAGAAGCTGAAAAAGACGGAGTAAATCAATCGGCCGGTAAAATATTAATGGCCACTGTAAAAGGCGATGTTCACGACATTGGGAAAAATATAGTGTCTGTTGTTCTCGCCTGTAACAACTACGAGATTGTCGATTTAGGGGTTATGGTTCCTATGGATAAAATCTTGAAAACTGCTAAAGAAGAGAATGTAGATGTCATTGGCTTGAGTGGTTTAATCACGCCATCCCTTGATGAAATGATAACAGTTGCGAAAGAGATGAGACGTCAACAGTTTCATGTGCCATTGCTCATTGGTGGGGCAACAACTTCAAGAGCGCATACGGCTGTTAAGGTCGATCCTGAATACCAAAATGGCGTAGTGCATGTCAATGATGCTTCTAGAAGTGTAGCAGTTGTTTCAGAATTGCTTTCAGAACGCAGCGAAACTTACAAGCAAACTTTGCGTGAAGATTATGAAAAAGTACGCGAGGGTTATTCTAAAAATAGAAGTAAGAAAGAGGCACTTTCGTTTGCAGATGCAAATGCTAACGGATTAAAGACCCTGTGGTCAGCAGAAGAAATTAGTGTTCCTAAAACATTAGGCGTTCACAAAATTGAAAATCAGCCGTTAGCTGTACTTGTGGATTATATTGATTGGACACCTTTCTTTAAAACATGGCAATTGCATGGAAAGTTTCCAAGACTATTGGAAGACGAAGTGGTTGGCACAGAAGCCCAAAAACTTTATGCTGATGCCCAAGGAATGCTTGAGAAAATAGTTTCTGAAAATTGGGTACAGGCAAATGGTGTTTTTGGTATTTGGCCGGCTAACAGTGACGGTAATGATATAGAATTAGAGAATGAAACCAAAGACAGGTTTTTAACCCTGAGACAACAAACAAAAAAGACCGGCGGAAAAGAAAACTTAGCCTTATCTGATTTTGTTGCACCAAAAGAATCTGGAGTTCAAGATTATGTTGGAGCCTTTGCTGTAACGGCAGGTTTGGGAATTGAGAATAAAGTTGCTGAGTTCGAAGCAAACCATGACGATTACAATTCTATTCTTTTTAAAGCTTTGGCGGATAGACTTGCAGAAGCTTTTGCAGAATATTTACATCAAAAAGTGAGAAAGGATATCTGGGGGTATGCGCAAAATGAGAACCTCGAAAATTTTGAATTGATTACTGAAAAATATCAAGGTATTCGTCCAGCTCCAGGTTATCCAGCTTGCCCAGATCACTTAGAAAAGGATACTATTTTCAAGCTCTTAAAGCCTCAGGAGATTGGGTTAGAGCTTACAGAGAGTAGAGCTATGTTTCCTGCAGCTGCAGTATCTGGATATTATTTCGCCAATGAGAACGCTAAGTATTTCGGATTGGGTAAAATAGAAAAAGACCAAGTGGAAGACTATGCCAAACGAAGAGGAATAGAAATTGAAGAAGCCGAGAAATGGTTGTCGCCAGCCCTAAACTATTAAAACAAGACTATGAAAGTTATAGAACATATAAATAATGCGAAAGACCCTCTGTTCACTTTTGAAATTCTACCTCCTTTAAAGGGGCAGAATATTCAACATATCTATGATAACATTGATCCATTGATGGAGTTTACCCCTCCATTTATAAATGTAACCTATCACAGAGAAGAGGTCGTTTACAAAAGGCTAGGGAGTGGATTACTCGAGCAAAAAGTGGTTAAGAAGAGGCCGGGGACAGTTGGTATTTGTGCAGCACTAATGAACAAATACAAAATTGATCCAGTACCCCATATTTTGTGTGGAGGATTTTCGAAAGAGGATACTGAAAATGCATTAATCGATTTAGATTTTCTAGGCATAGAAAATGTCTTGGCTCTCCGTGGAGACTCAATGAAAAACGAGTCTTATTTTGAACCGGAAGAAGGTGGTCATGTGTTTGCCAAAGATTTGGTGAAACAAATTACAGGAATGAACAATGGCGAGTATTTAGATGAGGAACTTCAAAATAAATCTCAGACCAACTTTAGTGTAGGTGTCGCAGGTTATCCTGAAAAGCATTTTGAAGCAACAAGCCTTAATATGGATATTAAGTATTTAAAAGAAAAAGTAGATGCTGGTGCGGATTATATCACTACGCAATTGTTTTACGATAACCAGAAGTATTTTGATTTTGTAAATAAATGCCGAGAAGTTGGAATAACAGTTCCAATTATTCCGGGTATTAAACCAATAGCTACTAAAAGACATCTGTCGATGTTACCACATCAATTTTACGTAGATATACCTGATGCTTTAGCTTTGGAAGTTTTAAAATGTAAAGACAACAAAGAAGTAAGACAGGTAGGCGTAGAGTGGGCTGTTGAACAGTCTAAAGAACTTTTGAAATTTGGAGTACCTGTATTGCATTATTACTCTATGGGAAAGAGTGATAATATTTATAAAGTGGCGAAGGAATTGTTTTAGCCTTCTAAAACAGACTTATACTTTCTATGGTATAAGTCTCTAGTTATACCATCGCTTACCCCGATTTTAGGAACGTACATTTTGGTAGCTTTAGATGTTTTTGTTGCCAAAATGTAAATTTTTAATGCCGGCACAATTACATCGGCACGGTCGAGGTTTAGACCAATATCTGTGATGAGTTTTTCTCTAGAGGTGTTCTTTAATTTATTTCTGAATGACTCCATGTAGTCTAAGGTCAATGGCTGTTCTTGCTCTAATCCAGAAAGTTTGTGTGTCTTATTAATGTTACCACCCGAACCGATCATCGCCAAATTAGAAACGCCTTTTGTATTAATCTGCAGCCATTGCTTCATGTCATCCCAAATGGAATCTTCAGCGATATTGTTTAATAAGCGAACCGTTCCGATTTTAAATGATTTACTCGCCAATGTTTTCTCTTTATGAAAAACAGTTAGTTCAGTGCTTCCACCACCAACATCAACATAAACAAAGGAGTCTTCTTCGGGCTGTATTTTATCAAACATTTTAGAAGCGAAAATTAAATTAGCCTCTTCTTTACCGTCAATTATCTCGATAAATATGCCCGTTTTTTTATAAATATGAGCTGCGAGTTCTTTTCCATTATTGGCATCGCGCATAGCAGACGTAGCACAAGCCCTGAAGTCTTTCACACCATGGACATTCATTAAATTCGAAAAAGCAGTCATGCCTTCTGTCATTCGCTTAATGTTTTTTTTAGAAATACTTCCTTTTGTAAATGCATCACTCCCTAAACGAATGGGTAGCCTTATCATAGAGACTTTCTGATAGTAGGTGTGATCTTTGGTTGGAATGACATTGGTAATTAGAAGTCTTACTGAGTTCGAACCGATGTCTATCGCACCAAGTTTCAGCATTTTAATATTTCCGTCTAAAATCATAAGGCGTGCAAAACCAACTTAAATTTGAAGGCTTGAAATAACGAAAAATATGAGAATCAGCTATGTTCCGAGTGATTAAAAATTGGCTAGCCTTTCAACTTTTTTGGGTAATCGAAAAATAACAGTTCTGCGGCCAAAGAAATGTCTTTCCATGATTCGATGTGAAAGTGCATACAGACCACACCGCTTGTAGGGACATTTGTTATTTCTTGATCCTGGCACATGTTCACAAAATCAGTTATTGTTGGGTTGTGACTAAAAATCATAATGCTGTCATAGTCATCATTTGTACCTTCAATAAAACGCAATAGCGTTTCGGGGGTGCACATGTACAATTCCTCAGTAATATTTATAGAAGAAAATGGAAATTGGAGATTCCGTGCAAAAATCATTGCGGTGTGGAGTGCTCTTGTCGCTGGACTAGAAATTAAGGCATCTGGTCGTTCGTGGTTTTGCCCTAACCATGTGGAAACGAGGTAAGCGTCTTTCACACCTCTTCCTTTCAATGGTCTGTCGTAATCACTTAAGTACATGTCTTCCCACGAAGACTTGGCATGGCGAACTATAAAAACCTTTTTCATGGTATAAAGCTTTTTGGAAAGTTAAGGAAACTTTATTGCAAGAGGATATGTAATGATTAAGAGAAGGTTATGAGGTTAAAAAAAATTGGAATCCTTAAGTAGTTAAAGCCGTATTCATCTCTTTATATGTAGGAGTACATTCCCTGAATTTAGTAAAAGTAAAATTAAGTAGTTCGGATTTCACACAAATATCAGTACAAAATATAACCGTTCTATGTTAAGAGGGCATAGCACGTTTAAACAACTTAAAGCGCAATGCGAAAACAAAATTGAGTACCATAAAACGGTGAATAAGAAAAGTATTTCGCCTGAGGAACTGGCTCTTGTTAAAAAGGAGATAAAAGTTTGGGCTCGAAATAGAAGAAGAAAACAGAATATAGTTCTAGTCGCTTCTATTGCCCTTCTTTTTGGAGCTATGTATTTTGTCTATTATGTAAATCAGCCAGACTATGTCTCTCGAAAAGCGAGGCATTCTTTATTTGAACAGAGGCATTAAAATCAGATTCATGAAAGGGCTAAATTCTTTACAGACGATGCCCAATTCATGATGACTCAAGAGAAATATCACAATGCAAATTTTCAATATCAAAAAGTTATAGATTTAGTTCCCGGCAATACTTCGGCTAATGTTGGGTTGGTATACTCTTTATCAAAACTGTGTATTGAAGAAGAAAAGAGATGTGATGAGCTAGACATTGTCTTTAAAAAGTCCTTAAAAAGAGCAGAGAGTAAAGACCTTTTTATTGATGAATTGTTAAGGTTGAGCGCGGATGTTAAAACAAAGGTTGTGCTAGAAGATTTAATAAAATCGGCAATTAAAAAGAATTAGGCCAATTCTTGAATTACATCAAAGCGAACTAAACCATCATCATCAATTGTCGTCAATTCAATGTCTTGAATTTGATTTACCAATTTAGGGTTCCAATGCGTTTTAACTTTTATATAGTTTTCTGTAAACCCGTGAATCCAGCCTTCTTTATTGTCGCCCTCATAGAGTACTCTAGTTTTTGTTCCGAGTTGTTTTTCGTAAAAAGCACGTTTCTTTTTCGCGGAAAGAATGCGCAACATTTTACTGCGTTTCTTTCTAACACCTCTGTCCACAACATCGGCCATTTCTGCGGCTTCTGTGTTTGCACGTTCAGAGTAGGTAAACACATGAAAGTAGGAAACATCCATGTCATTTAAATAGTTGTAAGTCTCCATAAACAATTCATCCGTTTCTCCCGGAAAGCCAACAATCACGTCCACTCCAATGCATGCATGTGGCATGGTTCTTTTAATCTGTTCAACACGATTTGTATACGTCTCACGTTTGTAGCGCCTTTTCATTAAGCCTAAAAGCTTGTCGCTTCCGCTTTGCAGCGGAATGTGAAAATGCGGAACAAATGTTTTAGAATTCGCAACGAAATCAATGGTTTCGTTTTTCAACAAATTGGGTTCAATAGACGAAATACGCAAACGTTCTATGCCGTCTACCTTTTCAAGATTTTGAACCAACTCTAAAAAAGTGTGCTCATGCTTTTTGTTTCCAAATTCCCCTTTACCGTAGTCGCCAATATTTACACCTGTTAAGACAATCTCTTTGATATCCTTTTCAGAGATTTCTTTCGCGTTCCTCAACACACTTTCCATACTATCACTACGGCTAATGCCACGTGCTAAAGGAATAGTGCAATACGTGCATTTGTAATCGCATCCGTCTTGGACTTTAAGAAAAGCGCGGGTTCTGTCCCCAATAGAATAAGAACCGACAAAGAAATCGGCATCTACAATTTCACAAGAATGTATTTCGCCTAAATCCTTTTTGGTAAGGTCATGAATGAAGTCGGTGATTTTAAATTTCTCAGTAGCACCCAAGACCAAGTCAACGCCTTCTATTTGGGCAATCTGCTCAGGCTTTAATTGGGCGTAACAACCCACAATGGCAACAAAGGCTTCAGGGTTATGTTTTAATGCTGAACGAATTATAGTTTTCGTTTCCTTGTCTGCATTTTCAGTTACCGAACAGGTATTGATTACATAAATGTCTGCAGCTTCAGAAAACGTAACCTTCTCAAAACCCTTTGCACTAAAGTCACGCGCTATGGTTGAGGTTTCCGCAAAATTCAATTTGCACCCCAACGTGTGAAACGCTACTTTTCCTTTACTTATTTCCATTGCGGGCGCGAAAGTAAAGTATAAGTTTGAAGGTTAAGCAGTTAGAGGGTTTAAAAGTTTTAGTGAATCTTCAATCTCAAATATTAAATTTTAACTCGGTTTCCACGTTATTTGCTTAATGCCAAAAATCATTATTTCTACAACAAACGATATAAGCACCGACAACCGCGTCAATAAGGTGACTTTATTGCTTTTAGATTTGGGTTACGATGTGCTTTGGGTAGGTAGAAAGATGAAAACCAGTCTTCCGCTAGATCGATTGTATAGGACCCACCGTATGAAATTGTGGTTTACAAAAGGGGCTTTTTTTTATGCCGAGTTTAATATTCGTCTATTCTTTTTTCTTCTTTTCCGTAAAACGGATGTGTTGCTTTCTAATGATCTAGATACGCTCCTTGCCAATTTCCTAGTTTCACGCTTAAAGCAGAAAGAGTTGGTATATGATACACACGAATACTTTTTAGGTGTACCTGAAATACAAGATAATAAATTCGCAAAGGGTGTTTGGACATCTATAGAACGATGGATATTCCCGCAATTGAAAACTGTTTTTACCGTAAACAATTCTATAGCTACTCTTTATGATAAAGACTATGGAATAAAACCTAAAGTGTTTAGAAATATATCGCCAGTTCATATTCCAAACCATGTTAAATCGAGAACAGAACTAGGTTTGCCAACCGATAAAAAGATTGTCATTAATCAGGGTTCAGGAATGAACGTAGACCGTGGTATTGAAGAAGCATTAGAGGCCGTTATCGAATTAGAAGATACTGTGCTATTATTAGTAGGCTCCGGAGATGTTATCCCTCAACTTAAAGAGATAGCAAAAAATAAAAAGGTTGAAGACAAAGTCATTTTTGTAGATAGAGTGCCTTACCAAGAATTGCTTCAGTATACCCTAAATGCGGATGTTGGCATAAGTCTTGACAAGGATACGAACATAAACTATCGCTTCAGTTTGCCGAATAAGCTATTCGATTATATCCATTGTGGAATTCCGGTTGTGTGTTCTAATGTAATTGAAGTAAAATCTATTGTAGACAAATATGCTATTGGCATAAGCATCGAGGATGTAAATTTAAATTCAATTGCCAATGCCGTGCAAGAAGTTCTCGGAAGAGGAAAGGAATTCTACAAAGAACCTCTCTTTAAAGCTTCGCAGCAATTGACTTGGGATCGAGAAAAAGGTGTGGTTCAAGATGTTTATCAAGGGTTCTTTAAAAAAGATTAAATGGGTTTCGATTCTGTCATCTTAAAGAATTTCTTTTAAATAAAAGTCTATTTTTAATTTTTAAACTTTAGTCAAGCGATCAATTTTCACTATAAAAAATTAACAAGTAGAAATATGAAAAATATACTTTGTACTGTGGCTATGGGACTATTTGTGATTCCTGCACTTTCTTTCGGTCAAGTGAAATCAGAGTATGACAAGAATGTTGACTTTAGTAAATACAAATCAATCTCCTTTGCGGGTTGGGAAAAAGACAGCGATAAAATCTTAAATGTTTTTGATAAGAAACGAATTTTAGATGCTTTTAAAGCTGAATTTTTAGCAAGAGACATCGAGGTTAAAATGATGGATGGCGATGCTCAGATTACACTCTATGTTGTTGTTGAAGACAAAACTAGCACCACAGCTTATACTGATTATATGGGCGGTTATGGTTATGGTCCTCGCTGGGGCTGGGGCATGGGTGCTGGCATGGGTACATCTTCGACAACCTATGTACAAGACGATTATAAAGAAGGAACCCTTGTTCTTGATATGTATGATGAAAATAAAAAAATGATATGGCAGGGGGTTCTAAATACTGAGATCAAAGAAAAACCTGAAAAAAGAGAAAAGAGTATTCCAAAAAATATTAGAAAGTTAATGAAGGAATATCCTGTGACTCCAGTAAAATAAATAAGTCCTAAATACATTAGATGAGATTCTACAACCAAATTTTTGCCGGAACATTAATTTCCACTATTGGATTAGTTGGGTGCTCAAATGTGAATTCGGGTTTTTATGAAGAAGAGGCAGTACAAGCCTTAGACTTATTGACTGAAAATATTGGTGAGTTGAATTCTTGTAGTTTCACTTTAATTTCTTCTGATGAGCAAAGGAACGGAGAAGAAAGCAGGACTACTTTTAAAGAAACAGATGCCTACATTAAAAGTGCAGACCAAATGTATTTTTATTCCGTTGGAGACAATGGAAGAAGAGGTGTTTGGATAAATGAAGGAGAGTTGTCGTTGTTCCTATTTGATGAGAATCAATTTGAGACGAGACAAGTTCCAAAGGACTTATTGAGAACTATAGATTCTATAAATGATAAGTATAAGTTTCACTTTCCAGCTGCAGATTTTTTCTACCCTTCGTTAACGGATGATTTAATTGATTTTGCCGATTCATTGTTTCTCAATGAAGACGTAATCGTTGACGGTGTCTTGCACAAAGAGGTTTTTGCAAAAACATCAGATAAAGAAATCTTCATCTGGATTGATTCAGAATCGAACCTTCCGAAGCAATTTGAAATCTACAATTTTAATTCGGAAGAAGGAGAGAGTAGTTATGTTGCGACATTCTCTAACTGGGTAAAAGACCCGAAGTTGCCAAGCAAATTATTTGAATTTTCACCTCCAGAAAATGCCGTTGAATCTGAATTATTAAAGAGAAGATAAAAATGAAGCATATAAAATATATCATCTGTACACTGCTGTTAATTTTTGGTTTCTCTGAAATCCAAGCGCAAAGAATGGGGCATGGCGGCGGCGGTGGACAAGGTGGCGGTGGTGCAGCACGCTCGCATTCTGGTGGTTCCATAAATGGCGGAGCAAGCCGTTCATCTTCAAGACCACAAACGAGTTCAAGAAGCCAACAAAGTAGGAGTCACAGTTCTTCATCTCAAAGAAAATCTTCGCAGCCACAAGCCTCTATAAACAACGATCGTAGAAGTTCTTCTCGTCAGAGTAGCTCAAACAGAAGCGGTAACAATGCATCTTCTAAAAACAATAAAAGCACTAGCAGAGAAGGTAATGCATCAAGCAGAGAAAATAAATCGGGATCGAGAGAATCTGGCAATGCTAGAGCAGCAAATAAAGGAACGCGAGAGGCCAATGCTGCGACAAGAGAGGGCAACGGCAGTCGTGATAAGGCTGGAAATAAATCTGGAAATCGACCTAATAATAGCAGTAGAGATAGAAACATTAACAGCGGAAATACAAATGTGAATGTCAACGTAAACCGCAATGTTCACGTGAATAATAGTCATCATAATCATTATTACAATGGCCACCGTGGGTATTACCCTTACCACTATCACTCTTATCGAGGGTATTATTATGGCCCTGCATTTCATCCTGTGGGGTTTTTCATGGCCGTAATGGTTACGACAGCCGTTGTGGTTTCCGTCCAAAATCAGCAATACTATTATGATAGTGGTGTATACTATGAAGAAGTGTCTGGGGGGTATGAATCTGTTCCTCCTCCTGTGAATATTACAGTTGTAAACCTTCCCGAGGGAATGGAGTCTGTCCCCTATAACGAGGATACTTATTTTTACTATGGAGGAACATTCTATACAAAATCTGATGATGGATTTACAGTAATTGAGGCGCTAGATGGTGCCGTGGTTACAAACATTCCAGAAGGGGCTGAAGAAGTAGAAATTGGAGAAGAGAAGTTTGTCGTATACAATGACACCTATTTCCGTCCGCTTTCACAGGATGGGCAGAATGTGTATCAGGTTGTGCAGATGGAATCAAATGAGTGATTCAGTTTTAATTTGATTATAAAAATATCACGAGTATCTAATGTATTAGTTGATCAAACCATATTGAACGTGTAATTAGATTTCAGGAGTTAATGGCATCAGAAAATAAAATAAGTCTAATTGGAGCAATTTCTATCGGCATAGGTGGAATGGTCGGAGGTGGGATTTTTGCAGTATTGGGTTTGTCTGTTGCTTTAGCCCAAGGAGGTGTTCCAGTTTCCTTTTTAGTAGCTGGTTTAATTGCATTTCTTACAGCCTATTCCTACTCAAAATTATCTATTGCTTATCCAGATGCTGGAGGTACGGTACGTTTTATAAACGAAGGTTTTGGAACTGGCGTATTTAGTGGTGGCTTGAATAATATGCTTTGGGTGAGTTATATCATAATGCTCGCCTTATACGGAAGCGCGTTTGGTAGCTATGCTGCCAGTCTTATTTCTATAACTGGCAATATGGTTATCGATCAAAAAATATTTATTGCAGCGGTAATACTCATTTCTACTTTTATCAATTATTACAGTATAAAAATAGTGGGCGAGGTAGAGTCTGCTGCGGTAATAATAAAATTGATAATTCTGCTCGCCTTTGTTGCAGCTGGCTTTTGGGGTTTGTCTTCAAATGAAAACTTCGACCAATTGAATATGGAAAATTGGGAAAGCCCGTTGCAATTGGTTGCTGCAGGAATGGTGATTTTTGTAGCCTATGAAGGTTTTGAATTGATTGCAAATTCGGCACCCGATATCACGAATCCAAAGAAGAACATTTCTAGAGCTTATTATTTTTCCGTGGGTTTTGTTATTCTATTGTATTTGGCCATAGCTATTGTCACAGTGGGATCATTGGATTTTGCAGCGATTGCAACCGCGCAGGATTACGCTTTAGCTGAAGCCGCGAAACCTAAATTTGGTCAAGCTGGTTTTACAATTATCGCCATCGCAGCGATTATTTCAACCTTCTCAGCAATCAATGCAACACTTCTTGGTGGAAGTAGAGTAAACTTCGAAGTAGCTGAAGACAACGAGTTGCCTTCAGAGTTTACGCGAACATTATGGGGAAAGCCAATTGGCTTAGCGATTATTTCTGCAGCTTCCGTTCTACTCGCGGTGAGCGTAGATTTAGAAAGTATTTCAACTTCTGGGAGTGTTGGCTTCTTGTTGATTTTTGCAATGGTGAATGTGGTTGGATATAAAAAAGCTAACAAGATAAACGGGCATAAAATTATTGCTTTGATTGCGGCTATACTCTGTTTTTCTGCTTTTGTAATATTACTGATACAACAGCTAGAAAGCAGCCCAGTTGGTATATACATTGCATTGGGCATTTTCACTTCGTGTTTTATTGCTGAGTTTATCTTTAAGAAAAATTCTAGCACGACTTAGGTTAGGTTATTGTCAGAATGGCTTATACAATTGAAACAGATAGAATTCTACTTAGACCGTTTACGGAAGACGATGTTGCGGCTGTTTTTGCTTTCGGATCTAACAGTGAAATAAATCGATATACCGGAGATGAGAATTTAAAGAAGCTAGACCACGCGCTTGATATAATTCGCAATACTTGGTTCAAAGATTACGAAACGTATGGATACGGACGCCTTGCTGTTTTTCATAAGGCAGAAAAAAAGGTAATTGGATTTGCTGGAATTAAGTACTTGCCCGAACTTGAAGAAACTGATCTTGGTTTCCGATTCTTGCCGCAGTATTGGGGAATGGGAATCGCAACAGAAGTATCTATAGCCATCCTAAAGCACAGTTTTGTGAACTTTCCCTTAAATCAAATTATTGGCATAGCCATGAAAGAGAATCTGGCATCCTGCAAAGTTTTGGAAAAAGTGGGTTTGAAGTGGTTTAAGAATGACGAAGTACTAGGGGATGGTGGCGATCACCGCTGGTTTAAAACTATCAGAACGGATTATAATATATTGAACAAAGCGTGAGTATTCTGAAAAAGTTAGTATTGGGGGTTCTATTGTGCGTTTCTCATTTGGGCTTCAGTCAGGAAGAGGTGAAAGAGCAGTCAATGCTGCGCGATTCTTTGGACAACAAACTTGACGCTTCTGATTTTTTAATGGAAGCTAATGGATTTATTCCTTTGCCCCAATTAATTACAGAACCTGCATTAGGCGGAATTGGTGGTGTATTAGCTGCAGTATTCATTAAGCCTAATAAAGTTCAAATAGAGGGCCAATATGTTCCGCCCAATATAACGGCAGGATTCGGAGCTTATACCGCAAATAAGACTTGGGGAATTGGTGTTTTGAGAATAGCATCCTTACCTAAGTATGGTATTAAATACAGAACTGGTATGGTCTACGCGAATGCCAATATGAATTTTTACAGAACAATGCCACGATTAGGCGAGGTTAAATTTGGATTTAATTTTGAAATGACACCGGTTTTTATTTCGGTTTTGAAAGAAATAGCCAAAACAAACTTATATCTAGGTGCGCAGTACCTTTACATAAATATGAAGGTGAAGCCAGATTTTGAGTTTGAGAATTTCCCTGATTTTGATGAAAAATTGACGTCACAGCACAATTTGAGTAGTGCTGGCATAGTCTTAGAATATGATTTGCGCGATAATATATTCACCCCAAATAAAGGAATGATTATTAGTTCTAATTACCGTATAAATGCAAATTGGACGGGTAGCGATTACAGTTATGAGCAGTTAACTGCCGGGATATTGCAGTTTTTTCAATTCAATCCAAAGTGGGTTGGTGGTTTTCGATTCGACACTAAATTCATGTTTGGAGATGCACCCTTCTACGCCTATCCGAGTATAAGCATGCGCGGGGTTCCATTAAGGAGATATCAAGGAACTGAAATTTATACAGTAGAGATCGAACAGCGCTATGATTTTTCAAAACGGTGGAGCGGTTTGGTTTTTGGGGGCCTATCAAAAGCGCCTACAGATCAAACCAGTTTTAGCGATGCTCTGTTGGTACATAACTATGGGACAGGATTCAGGTATTTACTGGCTAGAAAATTTGGACTAAGAATGGGTGTTGATGTAGCCTGGAGTAACAATGATTTTGGGTATTACATCACATTTGGTTCCGCCTGGAACAACAGAAATTAAAGAACACCAGTAGATTTAGACTTATTATTGCCGAAAGTTTGAGAGCCCCATTTATCCATGTCAAAAGAGCAATTCTTCACTCCTTTTAAAACATCCGTTAAGGAGATTTCGCTTCCTGAAGAATTTACATTTCCATTTTTCTATGAGCCACATCCTTTAGCTGAAATTGCTTCTAAGGAGCTGCAGGAACACATAGAAAATGACATAGAATGGACTCATAATTTCGGGTTGGATGAAAACGAAACGGACAAGGGTAAAATGTTCGGAGTTTTGGTAGTTCAAGATGAGGATGGTGAATTAGGATACTTGAGTGCATATTCTGGAAAATTAACTGGGATGGAAAGACCGGAAGGTTTTGTGTCACACGTTTACAATTTACCGGAAGGCGATAATTTCTATGAGCAAGGAATGCGCGGCATCAACAAGATTACAGCAGAATTGACATCGGCACAGAATTCTGAAGCGTATTCGTTGAAATTGTCAGTTCTAAAAAGAGTGAAAGAAGAAGCGGAACTAGAGATAAAGGCTTTTAAATCAGCAAATCTAAAAGCAAAAAAGCAAAGGAAGTCAGAACGCGAAAGAGCGGAACACCTTAGTATAACTGAAAAAGAAAGTTTGGAGGAAGGGCTTGTTAAGCAGAGCCTTCAACAGAAGTACCGCCTTCGAGTTTTAAAACAATCTTGGAAACAAGCGCTTGAGTATTTGCAAACTGATTTTGAAAAACTTGAGAATAAAGTTCAAGGCCTGAAAGAAAAACGAAGTGTAGCTTCTGCAAAATTGCAGCGCCAAATATTTGATGAATACAAGTTTCTGAATGCCGAAGGCAATTGGAAGTCCTTGCATTCTATTTTTAAAGAGACAGAATTAGATTTACCACCTGCAGGAGCTGGAGAATGTGCTGCTCCAAAGTTATTGCAAGCGGCTTATGAAGGAAGTTTAAAGCCAATTGCATTGGCCGAGTTTTGGTGGGGAGAATCACCAACCATGGAAATTAAGAAGCATAAACATTTCTACCCTGCGTGTCGCAGAAAATGCAAGCCCATTTTAGGCCATATGTTAGAAGGATTACCGGTTGAAAGCAATCCACTTTTAGTAAACTACGGTGAAGGGAAACAGCTGGAGAAGGTTTATGAAGATGCGCACATGTTGGTTGTAAATAAACCTGAAGGTTTGTTGTCAGTACCTGGTAAGACGATTCAGGACTCAGTATATCATCGTATGCAAACAGAATATCCAGATGCGACTGGACCAATTACAGTGCATCGCTTAGATCAAGATACATCTGGGTTAATGCTCATTGCAAAAACAAAGGAGGCACATAAAAACCTACAACAGCAGTTTTTGGATAAAACCATAAAGAAGCGTTATATCGCTTTGCTTGACGGTGAGATTTCTGAAAAAGAAGGAATCATAGACCTTCCACTTCGCGTGGATATAAATGATCGTCCAAAACAAATGGTCTGCTACGAAAATGGGAAATGTTCAATTACACGATTTAAAGTCATTGCAATGCTTAACGGTGTGACTAGAATTCAGTTGAATCCAATTACGGGGCGTTCGCACCAGCTGCGTATGCATTGCGCCCACAAAGAAGGATTAAACACGGCCATTGTTGGAGATAACCTGTATGGAAAGAAAGGAACTCGACTACATTTGCATGCTGAGTTCATCCAATTCATTCATCCGGCAACAAAAAAGAAAATGAAGTTCTCCGCCAAGGCCAATTTCTAATTACCAATCGGTTTCTTCAATTGTGAAGATTTCATCTACCGTAGTTTCAAAAATTGTTGCTAAGCGCAGAGCCAAGAGTGCTGAAGGAACGTACTTACCCAACTCCATTGCATTTATGGTTTGCCGGCTGACTTGGATACGTTTGGCTAATTCCGCTTGTGTCATGTTCCTTTTTGCACGTTCAACTTTTATACTATTCTTCATGGCTGGTAGTTTTGTTGAGTTTAAAGATGAGGTAGTTAAAGCGTACAATGAAGAATAGAAGCAATGTGAACATGTTGAAAATCATAACCCAAAAGAAAGCCATGTCATACACAAAGAGCAGTGCGATTAACAATATGCCATAGTTGAGATAAGTAGCCCAAACCAGTGATTCTAATCTCGTTTTGCCAATGTACTCATCTTCAATTTTTTCTTTAGAAAATGCAACCAATAAGCCGCTCATAATTATCAGTACTCCAACAAGTTCATTTAAGACATTGTTGTCTGTCATTGCGAGTAACTTTTTCTCGCCCATAAACTCATCTATAAAAATAGTAGGCACGCGCCAGTCAAAAAACTCAGGCTCGATATTAAACATGGTAATTATGAGACCTAGAACTAATGACGGTATTAGAATAACCCAGCCTATAGATTTGTATTTGTTCGGAAATAGATATTTAATTTTCATGATGTTATGTTTTTAATTTTTCGGTAAATGTATACTAAACATGTCTAAATGTAAAATAAACTTTACATAATGTAAAAAATAACATTCTCATTTGCAGAGGGAGTTAGGAAAATGAAAGAGAGTAATGTTAGTTGTTAGGCCGCAATTTGTATTATTATGACACGAATCAAATGCGAGATAAAATGAACTTAGGAGCCATGTCAGATTAGTCTGAGCGTAACGGATATCAAAGCTTCGAAAGCGTTCTATGAAAATTTAGGTTACACAAAATGTGCAGGAGAAATTGAGAAGAACTATGTTATAATGAAAAATGGCAATGCCACTGTCGGTTTGTTTCAAGGTATGTTTGAGAACAATATCTTAACTTTTACTCCTGGCTGGGATGAAAATGCAAGTCCGATTAATCCTTTTGATGACATTCGTTATATTCTAAAGAAACTTAAAGCTAAAGGAGTCAAATTAGAAACTGAAGCAGATGAATCGACTTCAGGTCCCGCGAGTTTTGTGGTTACAGATCCAGATGTAAATGCTATTTTAATAGATCAACACAGGTAAGAACAGAATTCATTATGCTATTATGAAAAAAAAGAAGAGAAAGTTAACGAGAAAAGAGGTCGGTTCTTCACCGGGGAGTTTGGTTTATACGGGCGAATACACGGATGCACAATTGGAAATTAATTACACCCAGTTTAATTCAGATGCATATTCTTCTAAGCAGATTACTGCTAAATCTTTAGAGCAATTGTCTTCTGAAACACCAGGTGTAAATTGGGTGAATGTGGTTGGTATGAATCACACAGATGCGCTGAAAAGTATTGGTGAAAAGTTTGGTGTGCCCCTGCTTTACCTAGAAGACCTCTTGAATGTGCATCAGCGGCCGAAAACAGAGTTGAGCGATACGACCTTATTTTTCACGCTCAAGTCTTTCGAGTCAAAAGACGGAGAGTTGGTTCAGAATCAAATTAGCTTATTTCTTGTCAATAATTTCCTTGTCACTTTCGAGGAAAAATGTTCTGAAATATTTAACCCTGTTCAGAAACGACTAGCAGTTAAAGATAACCGCATTCGTAGCAGAGGTGCTGATTATTTACTCTATGCTTCGGTAGACGTTATAGTAGACGGCTATTTTATTTTGTTGGATTCTATCGATAGAATGCAGGAGGGGATAGAGGATAGAATTGCCGATAGCAATAAAGATAATATTGTGGAAGATTTAAGAGCTTGTAAAAAGCAATTGATTCAATTGCGTCGGGCAGTCCAACCTTTGCAAGAGGCTGTGGGTTCTATTTTACACAGTGATTATCAAATTGTAAATAGCAGAACACTTCCATTTATAAAAGATACGCTCGACCATGTGAAACAGCTCAATGACATGATAGAGTCACAAACGGAAACCAATGGAGATTTGGGTGATGCTTATGCGAATTTGCTCAGTAATCGGATGAATGAAATAATGAAGGTTTTGACTGTAATTAGTACCATATTTATTCCGTTGAGCTTTTTAGCGGGCCTTTACGGGATGAACTTTGACCATATGCCTGAGCTCCATTGGGCAAATGGATACTATGCCGCAATTTCGTTAATGATAGCTGTGGTTGTTGGGATGTTATTTTACTTCAGAAAGAAGAAGTGGTTTTAAACTGATATGATATTAAGCGAAAATAACGTTAAAATATTATCCAGATTGTGCATTGTAATTGCCGCGGTTTTCGGAACGATTTTTATCCAATAATTGGCTAGTTCTTCAACACATAGTGTCGATCGAAACCATTACCGATGTGAAAAATCATTTGTAGTTTATATTGGACGCCAAAACAAAGGAGTGATTGCTGATAAATTTCTCGATAGTTTCAACCATAGTAATAAAACGCTGGTCTTTTTAATTGAAAATAAATCCAAGTATTGTTTTATACAAAACCAAGGAGGAATTTCAAGTTTATATCATTTGGCACAACCGAATGATTCTATCTATTCTTCAAATGACGGAAAAAACTTAGTGTTGAAAAAAGGAGGTGGGGAATTTATTTATGCCATTTAACAGACTGATGGTTTCAATGGCTACAGCGAACACAAATAACCCAAACGGTATAAATCGAAAATGCGCATGTTAGGGGCTTGGCCGCACAAGTTCTTCTCCCACTTGTTATTGTTTCTTTTAAACAAAGCAGAAATGACTTTTTTAGTCCTTGTTTTAGAAAGCCTTAAATAGTAGGAAGTCAACTTCGATTCGTTTTCTAAAACTTTAGAATCTACGAGTGTTTTCAAGTTCTGGATAGCATCTCTGGTTTTTTCAAGAAAGACTTGATTATCATCGAGTCCTAAATGCACCAGAGGATTATTGATGTGTAACACATTAAAGTGGTGCTTTCGTAAATCTTGACCGAACAAAGTGTCTTCATGCCCGTATTGGGTCAGCTCATTGTTAAAGCCAACCAACTCGAACGCTTCACGTTTTATTAAAAAATTAAAGGAAGAAAACCCTGAATTTGCTTTTTCATTACGTTCATCAGATCCTATTTCTTCACGTTCTTTTCCATAAGTCCAACGTAACAATTGATTTTCGTTTAATGGTTTTTCAGCGTAAGCTGTGCCGCCACAAACTACCATCGGACTTTTGCTAGTGGTTAAATAATTAGAAATAAATTCAGAATTTGGAATTGCTGAATCGCCATCTAAGAATAAAAACCAATCGTGTTTTGCATCTTGTGCCAGTTTGTTTCTGTTTTGCGACCTGCCAATGTGATGGTGTTCTAGTCGGTATGTTACAAAGTCTAAGGCGTTTAGTTTTTCATTCGAACTCTCAAATGAAGAGCCCTTCGAATTGTCATAACACAAGATTTCGAAAGTGACTTTTGATGCTATTAGTTGTTTGTGAAGTTCTTTAATCAGCGCGCTTACATCCCAATTGTAATTGGCAATAAGAACCGATATAGATTTCTCTGAAGTCAACTTTTAAAGTGTGGTCTTCATGGCTTGAATAACTTTTCCGTTTTCACATTTAATGGTGCTGTGCGGAAATTTCAAGATGAGAGAATAGTCGTGTGTAGCCATTAAAATCGCTTTGTCCGATTTACAGATTTCGTTCAAGAGAATCATGATTTCCTCAGAAGTACTTGGATCTAAATTACCGGTGGGCTCATCCGCTAAGATTATTTCTGGATCATTTAATAGAGCTCTTGCAATAGAAACGCGTTGTTGCTCACCTCCAGAAATTTGAAAAGGCATTTTGTGCGCTTTCGTATCCATGCCTACTTTTTTAAGCACTTCATTTATTTTGGCATCCATTTTCTTTGTGTCTTTCCAGCCCGTTGCTTTTAATACAAAAAGAAGATTGTCGTGAACGGTTCTATCGGTTAGCAATTGAAAATCTTGAAAAACAATACCTAGTTTTCTGCGTAAATGCGGTATCTCTTTTTCCTTTAACGTATTGAGGTTGAAGCCTGCAATGGAGCCGTTCCCCTTTTTAAGCGGTAAATCTCCGTAAAGGGTTTTGAGCAAACTTGATTTACCAGAACCTGTTTCGCCAATCAAGTATGTAAACTCTCCTTTTTTTAATTCTAAGTTCACATTGGTAAGCACCAAATGCTCACGTTGAAAAATATTAGTGTCTTTTAGATAAGCTATATTCTCTTTCATATGGTCCTCAGATAGAACTACAAATAAAAGATTAGTTGTGGGACTTCGCAATAATCTAAAGCCAGAATTTGCGTTTAAATAGGTGAAGTCAATTAACAAGTTGTTATTAATAACATCACCCACAATTCTCAAAGACGGCATCTTATTTGAAATAGATTTACCCAAAACAGCATAAAAGTACATGAAGACTAAAATGGCAATACTTGCACTTTGGCTTAGCCTAAGTGTAATGGGGCAGCAAGGGCAATGGGAACGGTCGCTGATTAAATCTTACGAGGAAGGCGTGTTGCTTTTCGATAAGGAAATTTACGGTGCTGCGGCTGATAAGTTTACCGAGGTTATGCTGGATGCTCCGGATGTAACGCACAGCATTTATGTGGGCGCTGAGTACCATAAGGCCATGTGCTCAGTGTACTTGATGAACAAGGATGCTGAAAACCTCGTTCTAATTTTTATTGAAAATCATCCAACCAGCCCACGTGTTAACGATGCTATTTGGCAGACGTCAGACTTTATGTTTAATACACATAAGTATAAGAAGTCAGCTGAATGGTTGCAAAAATTAGACAAGAATGAGCTGAATGATGAGCAGAAGCAAGCGTATCATTTTAAGTTGGGGTATTCCTTCTTTGCTAAGAAAGATTACCATGGTGCTTCAGATCAATTTTATCAGATAAAAGACAGCAAAGACAAGTATTCTAATTCTGCCAAATACTATTACGCACACATTGCTTACGCAGATTCTAACTACATAACGGCTTTAGAGAATTTTAAACCATTGCTTGATGATCCTTCTTTTGGTGGAATTGCACCTTATTACTTGGCGCAGATTTATTACCAAACAGGCGATGTAGACGCATTGTTAGAAGTAGGAGGGAAGCTAATTAACCAGTCGGACAACAAGCGTGTTGCAGAGATTTCTAAACTTGTTGGTGAAGCATATTTCCAAAAAGGAGATTATACAAATGCACTAAAGTATTTTGAAATGCATCGTCAAAATGGAGGGAAGATGACTCAAGGTGACCATTATGCAATGGGCTATTGCAACTATAGGTTGAAGAGATACGACCAAGCGATTCAATCGTTTAACAAAATTACTAGAGGTAAAGGCAAGAATGCACAAAACGCGTATTACCATTTGGGCGATTGTTACATCCAGACTGGAAATAAGAATGAAGCGATGGCTGCTTTTAAAGCAGCTTCAGAGATTAAAAACGGAGATGCTAAAATTGTTGAAGACGCCTCTTTCAGTTATGCAAAACTGAACTATGAAATGGCAAACCCCTATGAGGATGCTATTCAGGCTTTGAAGCGTTTTCTAAAAACATATCCGAGTTCTGTAAATAAGAAAGATGCAAACCGTTATCTGGCGAATTTGTACATCACAACGAAAGATTATGACAATGCGTTAAAGTCGATAAGCGAAGCCGGTTTGAACTCGCCTGAAATGCGAACGGCATATCAAAAAGTAGCGTATTTCAGAGGTGTAGAATATTACAACAGTTTAAAGCTTGATAAGGCCTTGGAGCTTTTTGAAGAGTCTACAAAATACCCCATTAATGGAACGTATTTGGCATTAGCCCGCTACTGGAAAAGTGAAGTGCTTTTTAAGCAAAAAAAATATGCTGAATCTATTTCTGCCTTATCTGCTTTTCAAGCAACACCTGGTGCTTCGAAATTAACAGAGTATAAATTGGGGCATTACAACAAAGGATACAGTCATTTTATGCTCGAGAATTACGATGCGTCTGCGACTTCATTCCGTTTGTTTTACGACACTCAAAAAGAGGATAGCCGCTTAAAGGATGATGCTTCTTTGCGTTTAGGCGATTGTTATTTCATGACGTCTAAGTACAGCTCGGCCGTAAAGTATTATGAAAAGATTGCAGGGACGAAGAAGGTAGATGCAGACTATGCACAGTTTCAAAATGCGCTGTGTCAAGGGTTGAACAAAAACAATCCTGCCAAAGTGAAGTCCTTGACGAACTTATTAGTTGTATATCCAAATTCTAAATTCAGAATTGAATCGCAATTTGAATTGGGAGCGACTTACTTGAAAATGGATAAAAATCAAGAAGCCATCTCTGCGTTCAATTCATTTTTAACGGATTATCCGAATTCCAAATACGCGGCAAGAGCCTTGCTAAACGTTGGTGTTATTCACAGAAATATGTCTAATTACGATGCTTCTATTACCACTTTGAAAAAAGTGGTTGAAGAATATCCAGCTTCACCTGAAGCAAATGAAGCTATTTCTTTTGCTCGTTTGGTGTTTTCTAAAGCCAATAAAATTGAAGAGTATGTGGATTGGGTCGGTGGAATTGAGTTTGCAGACATTCAAACGGCAACTTTGGATTCTACTATGTACACTGCCGCTTTCGATTACTACAGCATGAACGATTGTGAGAACGCGATGGGTGGTTTTCAGTCATATCTTAATAAATTCCCGGAAGGCTACTTTGTTCTAAAGTCTAATTATTACTTGGCGGAATGTGCGTATTCAGAACACAATGATGAGTTGGCAGAACAAGCTTATAAAGCCGTTGTGAGCTTGCCAAAGAGCCAATATTCTGAGCGGAGTTTAGTAAAGCTAGCAGGATTAAACTACGATGCAGAAGATTACTCTGAGGCGTTTCAATACTATGAAAAATTAGCCTCTTGGGCTGAGGAAGTGCAGCGCTTACGCGATGCATATGTTGGCATTTTAAGATCTGCTGAAAAGCTAGATAACCAAAACAAGGTGGTTCAGTATGCGGACATCATTTTGGCCGATGACAAATTTGAACCTGAAATTAGAAACGAAGCAATGCTATTGCGTGCAAGGGGCTATTTGCAGCTTGAAGTTGTTGACAAAGCATGGCAATCTTATATCGAGTTGAAACAAAAATCTCAAGGTGCGCCTAAAGCTGAGGCGGCTTACTATGTTGCTTATTTCGAGAATCAAGCTGGTTTGCACGACAGTTCTAATGCTTCAGTATTCTGGATGATAGACAACTTACCATCGTACAAGGACTGGCGTTTTAAATCACTATTGCTTTTAGCTGACAATTACTGGAAGTTGGGAGATCCTTTTCAGGCGAACTACACTTTAGATTTTATAATCGATGAAAATTACAAAGAAGACATTGTAGCGGAGGCGAGGGATTTGAAAGAAGAAATTAGAAGTGCCGAAGAGCAGCAAAAGCTGAAAGACGAAAAGCGCGAAGAAGACATCAATCAAATTGACATTGAAGGCGAAGAAGGCGATGAACCTGGTGGACCTCCAGAGGAGGTAAACGAATCAGAGTCTGAGTTGGAAGAGGAAGAAAATGATACGAACAAGTAAGAAGACAGGAATCATGAAAAAGCATTTTATCGCAGTATGTGTTTTGGCTTCTTTAGGCGTGTTTGCTCAAGGAGACGATAAAGACAAAAAACAAGTGGGTTCAGTAGAAATCAATGTTATTGATTCTTATAAGGCAAGCGTAAAGCAAGCGGTTAAAATTTCTAGACAACCGGATTTTAAAGACACGGTGACCAAGAAGTTGCCAGTGAATTATAGTATTCGTTCTCAAAGTTTAGACTTCCATTACAATCCAAAAGCGATACCTGCAGCGAAGATTAAAAGAACGCGTTTGCCAAAGCTGCCGCAGAATATGATAACACTCGGTTTTGGAACTGGACTTACGCCTCTGGCTGAAATCTATACTGGTTCTTCTAGAAACAAGAACAGTGGCTGGGGTGCACATGCAAGATATTTTTCAACACAAGGCGGAGTGAAAGGGATTATCTATGACAAAGCGCCTTATAGAGAAAGTGAAATTGATCTGTACTACAAACACATTTATAAGAAGTATAGAATTGTTGCTGATTTAGACGCAAATTTCGATAAGTCTTCGTACTACGGAATGATGACAGATGCTTTGCCGGAAGGATATACGGATGAGTTAGAGTTCAGAAATTACAATCGTTTTGGAGGTCAGTTTTTGATTGAAAACATCAATTCAAAATCGAGAGCAGTTTTTAGAAGTGCTGCCGTGAATTACCATTACTTAATGGATAATTACAATACTAAAGAACAAACTTTAAACATTCCAACGCATTGGATGCTTCCAGTGCAAGACGAAGATATTTACACAGATTTAAACGTGTATTATCAGAAATCTGCTTTTGGTATTGACTCCATAAATATGGAGGCTGGTGATACCGGAACATCTCCTTCATTTTTACAACTGCAGTTTTTACCTAAAATAAAATCTAATTTTGGGCGATTGTATTTTACAGTTGGTTTAAATATTAATACGAATTCAGAGACGCGAACTGTTGCACATCCAACAGGAAAGACACGCGTTTATTTCTTTCCCGAGTTAACAGCTGATATTGCAATTGTACCATCGGTATTGGCTGCTTATGCGGGATGGACCGGCAGTTTAACCAATAACAGTATTTGGAGTTTAAAAAATGAAAATCCATATATAAATCCATTTACCAATATGCAGGCAACTTCTGAAAATAGAATTTATGCCGGTGTAAAAGGAAAGATTACCAATAATTTGGTTTACAATTTACAGGCGAAATATTTACTTGTAGATAATATGGCCTTGTTTTACAGAAGTCCATTGACTTACGCTTCCAGCAAAGGTTTTGATGTATTGTATGACGATGCACAGGTAATCAGTTTGTTTGGAGAAGTAAAGCTTGAGACATCTATTGCTCTTGATATTGCTGGGTTTGTGCAGTATGATGGTTACAATATGAAGACATATGCGTATGCCTATCACATGCCAAACTTGAAGACAGGTGTCATTGCCACTTACAATTGGAAGGAGAAGATCGTTTTAACTACAAACTTCGCATATGTTGGAGAGCGCACAGCTTTCGATCATTCGTTATTTGAAAATGGGGCAACAACAGAATATCCAATTTTGAAAGGATATATAGATTTGAGATTGGGTGCTGAATACCGTTACAACGATGATCTTTCAGCTTTCATAAACGTAACCAACTTATTGTCACAGAATTATCAAACATGGTACAGCTATCCAAGTCAGCAAATTCGATTTTTAATAGGGCTTACTTATAGATTTTAATCAAAAAGGTATCCTGACATACCTAATGTCTAAAAACGCTTGTATTGTTGAAAAAAATGTTGAAAAACAGGGGTTTTTCAACATGGGGTGCACCCCAATCTCTTGGCTAAAAGGTTATTTTTGTTTATCAAGCATTAGCAAATCATACAATTATGAGTGAAGAAAAAAAGAGTTATGACGGTAGTAGTATTCAGGTTCTAGAAGGACTTGAAGCTGTTAGAAAACGTCCTGCTATGTACATTGGTGATGTTGGCCAAAAAGGGCTTCACCACTTGGTTTACGAAGTAGTTGATAACTCTATTGATGAAGCTTTAGCGGGCCATGCCAACGACATATATGTTACCATAAATGAGAATAACTCGATTACCGTTAAAGATGACGGTCGTGGTATTCCTGTAGACATGCACGAAAAAGAAAAGCGTTCTGCTCTAGAAGTGGTAATGACAGTCCTTCATGCTGGTGGTAAATTCGATAAAGATTCGTATAAAGTTTCTGGTGGATTGCACGGTGTTGGTGTGTCTTGTGTAAATGCACTTTCTACAGACTTAAGAGTCGAAGTTCATAAAGAAGGAAAAAAATACGAGCAAGAGTATAAAATTGGTGTCCCTCAGTACGATGTTAGGCAAATAGGCACCACGGATTATAGAGGTACTATTGTTACATTTTTACCTGATGCGACTATTTTTAATGAAACGGTTTATCATTTCGATATTCTAGCAGCAAGGCTCAGAGAATTGTCATTCTTGAATAAAGGCATTAAAATGACGCTTGAGGATAAGCGTGAGCAGGATGAAGAAGGAAAGAATATTACT
>ERZ1046740.301-NODE-301-length-43370-cov-7.936789_pt1 | contig 43370 bp, 45 predicted proteins | sample MGYA00383093_ERZ1046740 | MGnify/ENA primary metagenome ERZ1046740 (study PRJEB29581, sample SAMEA5548363) | metagenome | biome: marine; feature: coastal; material: water | depth 25 m | study: Short-term variability in the microbial, nano- and picoplankton... | reverse complement strand
AACAATGGGATAAAGCCATTGGTTTTATCCACGTTATGTATTATCTGTTTGTAAACGTTTTCTAAACGGAAGTATACGGATGTTCTCGTATTCCAGAGATAAAAAAGTGCACTTAGGTTTAGGTGAGTAAATATAAATACCTGCCTCAATTTTCACATGTGTTAGGTCATAAAAATTAAATTCTATAAAATGTTACGAATAAAAAATAATGAAACAAATATAGTAACATAATAAAAAGGTTCGTAACTTTGGCGAAAACTTAGGTTTAAGCGGTGTCAGAAGAGTTTAAAAACAGAAAAAGTTACCAGTCTATTCTTGTTGCAGGAAAAGCATTGTTTTGGCGCTTTGGCATAAAGCGGGTTTCGGTAGAGGAAATCTGCAAGCATGCTAACGTTAGTAAAATGACTTATTACCGCATGTTTAACAATAAGAGCGAACTGGTGGTTTTACTTATTTCTAAGTGGTATGCAGAATCCTTTACAAAGCATCAAGCTACAATGGCTTCGGACTTGCCGTTTGGTAAAAAAGTGGAAGAGCTCATCCTAAACGAGTACGAATCTTCTAAAGATGTAAGCGCAGAGTTTTTAACCGAAATATTTGCTTCAGAAGACGAAGGCTTACAAAAGTTAGTGGCAGAACTCACCGAAAAAGGATTAGCCGAAACCAGAAAGGATTTTTTACAAGCGCAAAAAGCTGGCGATATAAGACGCGACATTAAAATCGACTCTATTTTTTATATGATTGGCGTCATTCACGAAAAAGTGCAAGACCCCAATTTTTTAGCATTGCATAACAACCCACAGGAAGCCATTTTAGAACTGATTAACTTTTTCTTTTATGGCATTCTAATCCCTAAAGCACCAGACAATGTGTTTAACAAGAGTAACTTGAAAAAGTAGGTTTTTTTCATGTTTGTTGTTCACAATAGATTAATGAATGGGGATTAATTTATTCATCAGAGATAAATATTTAAACCTAAGGCTGGAAAGTTATATGTCGATGAAGCTATTTTTAAACTTTCGTAACCCATAGAGACGGCTGCTTTTTTGTAATGATAACGCAATGAAACTTCAAATTGATTTACTGGGCTGCCATTAATTTTCGAGCCTTTTATAGAGCTGAACAAGCTAATGTTACGTTTAAAAAAACCTTCGAGCTGGAGCCCGTAGTTGAAACCGAATTCCTTGACACTATTTGCAATGTAGCTAGCACCAATAGTCCACCCTAAAGTGAACTCTTTGGTTCGGATGCGGTCGTAGCAAAGGTTAAAGTTGAATAGAGAAAGGTTATGAAAACCTTTCTCATTAAATTTTGGTTCAAATAACTCAAAATAATCTGCTTGAAAATAAAGCACATATGTTGGTCTGTATTTTACCTTGAAATGGTTTGCGTATAAATTCGTTCCCATTAAAAATGCATTTGAGAGATCTATTCGCGTTTTTTTAATTTCAGAATAGTTATCCATCCATTTGTAGTTTCCAGATTCGCCATCTGCATAAGGGTATGCAGTTAACCTGTTGTGAAGGTGGTCCTCCTTCTGGTAAAGTCCGAAAAGTGTGGGTCCTGCGGTGTATATTATAATGTTGGCGACAAAATTTAGCACTTCGGAAGAACCGGATTGATCTGAGGAGTTTGAATTTTTTGGGGTGGCTGTTTTTTCCTTATCGACTTCATTTTTTGATTTTTCGAGTTTGCTCTGGGCGTTTCCTGAAAAGAGAAAAGAGATGATGAGAAAAAAAGTAAAATAAGTTTTCATACGTTGAGGTTTATAAGTTGGATGTATGCATTACTAAATTCATGCCATCATCATATTTGTTCTTTCTATGAAGTTTTAGTTAAGAGGATGTAGATGATTGTTTCATAAAATGGTAAAAAGAGAAACCCGCAATTGTGCTGGGTTCCTCATGGTCTTTTGGTTATTTATATAAACTAGCCTTCAATTGCGAGATAGTTTTCGATCTTTTTTGTCGTTAGAGCTGGGCTTGATTTTAGTCTATCAATTGATTTAGTGCAATCAACACAGATTTTTCAATTTCATTTGATGAAATACTTTGTCTGCCTTCAATTCTAAAATATTCTTTGTGAATTGAACCGTCTAACATTTCAGAGAAGTCGTTAAATGACCCCTTTTTCTTCCATATCACTTTTTTATTTTGACCTTTTGCTTCTATGACATAGTCGACTTTGTACTGGAAAAAACTCTTTTTCTTAACTTTATCCATGACTATCATATCACTTGCATCACCACCATATTTCACTTTTATATCAATGTCGTAGTATACCGAGCTTTTAGTTTTAAGTGCTTTTTTTAATCCAACAACAGGAAAGAATTCTAGTGTTCGGTAGGTCTCTTTAGTATCCAAAACCCCTTCGTTTAATACTGATTTACCAAGACTTCCAAACCCTTTTTTAGCTGGAGGATATTTTTGAGCTCCAAGGTGTAAAACGGTATCAATAGATGCACTTGATTGAAGAATTGTAGACATGCTGGCTAACAGTGTATTGACTTCTGCTCCGCTAAAGATATTGTGATAGTCTACTCCAAAGTGACCTTCGAAGTCTTTTGACCCAGTACAATTTAGTCTATGGTCTAGATCAAGTTTTACATTATAAATATATCCTTGATTACTCTTTTGAGCCATTGCGGCATTCGAAAATAGAATTGCCATAAGGCAAAAGAAGCAAGCTGTTTTTAATTTGTTGAAACTGAAATTCAATTTCTGAGATGCTACTACTGTTGACTCTTTAAAAAACATAATATTTTGGTTAAAATTATGTCCCAAAGATGAAGTGGATAGTAGTTTGAGAGAAATAATTAATTCCGAAAATATTACGATATAATAGACTCTCAGTTTTAGAAAATCTTATTGCTTGCGAAAACCTAGGTGCAGGATATTACGATATAGCCCGCTTAATTATTCTAATGAAGAGCTTAAGATATACTTCTTTTAGATCAAGGAAACCCCGTTGCTGTCTGTAGTCAGTACATCACTCATGTAATTAAAGAAAGGACGGGTCGCTTTAAAATATTTTAGTATCTCGTTTGCAAACCCGGGTGTTTGTACTTCTTGATCTGTGAAATTTTTAGAAACCACAAAAGATTTGTAGCGCAACAAATCTATGTTAGGGTGGTCTTTTGCATACCCTCTTGGATTTGACTTTAATTGTTGACCGCCTAACTCTCCAAAATGCTCTTTAAAACTTTTAGAGTTGATAATTTTTCTAAGAGGATCGGCATAAGCAGCGATTTCTTCCCTGATTCTTTTTAGATCTCCAGCTTCAGGTTGCCAGAACCCTCCGGCCATAAACGAATTGTTACCCGGTTGTAAATGAAAATAATAGCCACCACGTAAAGCTTCCGTTGCTCGGCTGAAGCTTCCAGAAAAGTTGTTTTTATAAGGGTCCTTGTTTTTTGAAAAACGAACATCTCGATAGATGCGAAACAACTTCATTTTTTCGATGTTGTCTTGCTCTTGCATACCGACATTGATGTCTTCTGCTAAAGCTTTGAAGTGTTGGTTAGCTGCGACATATCTGTGTTTGTTCTTAGCGAACCAATCACGGTTGTTATTCTTTTCTAGAGTTTTTAGAAATGTAAAAACGGATGTGTCAAGGTGCGTTGTTTTTTCCATTTAATTATTATAGTCAATTAAAAGATAATGCCATTTTGTTCACCTATTGAAGGAGGCAGATCAGTTTCACCAAGCATTTCACGTAAATCTATTTCAATGGTTCTGGTTAAAGAGTCCATCGGAATGTCAAAAGCTAGCCCTTCAAATGGATTTTCCGCATAATCACCAGCGGTTTCCATCATCCAAAAAATCCATGAAACGAGGATCGAAAAAGGTACCACGCTCCAAATCATGGTTTCACTCAAATTCGCACTGCCAATTGCAGAAAGCAATCCCATGGGTAAAAGAAAAATGAAAATGTGAACAAAATAAATACTTAATGACGCATAATGACGTGGCAGTGGAAAGTTTTTAATGCGCTCGCACTTGCCTTGCAGCGTATAAAATTCAGTTAGCGTTTTTTGCAGTTCCATATGTCTGAAATCGTCTATTAGTCGTTTGTGTTTTAATTCACGAAGCTCTTCTGATTGTTTGTCTAATAAATGGATGCATACATTTTTTGTGCTGAGTAATTGCTCAACTTCTTTAGCGGGTAATAAATTGAGCAATTCCGTTTTTGGGTCGTCACTTGGAAATAAATCAGAAATAAATTTTCGATACTTTTTATTCAAACTCTTATCATGTTCCCACGGTTTTAAAACACGCAGTTGTCTTTTCAATCTATAGAGCCATGCAATCTGTCGGTAAATCATTTGTTTTCTAAGCTCTTCGACTTCCGTTCGAATAGACTCGTCTTTAACGAATTCATCCGTAACAAATCCCTTAATCATGGACCCCCAGCTTCTGCTTGAGTTGACAATTCCACCCCAAATTTTACGAGCTTCCCAGGTTCGGTCGTATGCAGAATTGTTCTTAAAGCCCACATAGAATGCTACAGCGATACCTATAAGTGTAAGTGGTACCCACGGAATTTTTAACCATTCAAATTCGAGCCATTTGTAAAGGGCTACTACGAGGAAGGAATAGACAGAGAAGATTATTATCGGGACTATACTGAATCTAATAGTGTTTAGCGGATTAAAAACTCTGTGTGTGTACATATAAAAATTGATTAAACATGAGAAATTGTAATATCAAATATAGGATTGAGAAAAATACAAATTCATTGAGTTACGAGGCGTACAGTTTTAGTTTTTTGGAATGAAAAACATATTTTGCATTGCCTTTTTCAATTTCATTCTATTCTTCTCAAAATACCAATACGTCATATTTCGGTATATGCTTGTAAACGCACCAAATCATATAAATTAAGTGTTTGAAAAATTTAAAGAATTTTTAGCTTGTTGTATGCGTCGATGTGTTTAATCATTGGGTTATCTTTTGTTGTTAAACAACCACAAATGCACGATAGTGTAAGGACATATTCGCTTTGACAGAGTTTAACTTTTAACCTGCTTCTGTTTTACCTCTATGAGTTTATTGACCTCGTAGCCTCTTTTGGTTAATCGCCCCAACAATTCCTTATAAAGAGCGGGATTTATCTTAGGTCTTCGAGATAGTACCCAAAGGTATTTGTCTGTTTTACTTCCGATTACCGCCCATTGGTAGTTTTCATCGAGCTCCATTACAAAATAGTCGCCGTAAAAAACCCAAAAAAATGACACTTTAAGTTTTGAAGAGATAGCCGGGTTTGGAACTTTTGCTTTTTCAATGGCTTCCGATTTTTTACCGTCAAAACCTTGTTTATGTCCAGAGTTTAAAACTTTTATCTTTTCGTCTTCACGCATGGAATAGGTCGCAGTTACTCCCCCTTGCCGCGTTCAAAAGAATGATCGAACCGTGCAATTTCATACCAAGTACCCAAGTAACGGTCTAAATCTAAGTGCTGAACTACTGAATTGTCTATCATCGCTTTTTGTGCATTACTTGAAAAACCAATCAATACGACTCCAAGAATTAAAAGAATACTCTTTTTCATGACAACTAAATCTAATTAAAATATACACGGATTTTAGCTCTGGTTGTATGATAAAAGTTTGGATTAAAATTGAGCGCCAATGCGAATGTAGAAGCCATAGAATTGGCCGTTAAATATGCTTTCCTCTTTATCTTTAATAAAGAGCCAATACCTATAACCAGGAGCAATGTATAGCCATTTGTTTAGCAAAAAATTGGCATTTAGAGCATATTGGTTTGTGAGGTCTTTTTTATTTCTTAATGGGCCATAATCTAAATAGCCAGCTAGTTCTATTCTGGGCGTGAATGAATACGTCAATTTTGTGGCTAAAATGGGTTCAACAAAAGTCACTTTGCGTTTTTGATAAAAATCTCTGTCGCCAATAAAATCACCTTGGCCTTCTATGCTAGATCCAAACATTTTTGCGCCACCGTACAGGTCAATCGTAAACTTGGGCTTATCTAGAACTCTATATCCAGCCAAAGCTTCTCCAAAAAAGATTGAAAGCCTGTAGTTCACTCCTTTAACGATGAGTTCTTTTGGAGTGACGGCATCTCCTTCAAGTATAACAGATGTAATATTTAATAATGTAACTATTCGCTTGTAGCGGTATTCTGTGTTTATTAAAAAAGCAAATTTCAATGAGTTTTTGATCTCGCTGAAAGGTTTATCTATTGTGAATCTGCTTTCTTCATATTCAGGTAAAGTCGATGGGACAGGTGGTCTTTCTAGAGTAGCGTTAATGTTAAAAAACCAAAAATAGGGCCCTACTCTAAATTTCCAATCGGAGTCTAGTTTGCTCTGTGCCGAAAGAGAATCTTGGGCAAAGATGCTCAAAGTACAAAGTATACATATTACAAGTATCTTAACCCTGGCCATAGCTATCTAAAATTTAAAGACGAAAATACTTAAATCAGTTTTTGCTGAAAATGAAAAAAACAGTGCTGACATTTCTTTCTTTAAGTATCGGGTTACTTTTAGGGCAGAGGGTTTACTACACAATTATGCGGAATGTAAGATTGATTCTTGGTTCGAAGACTTGTTTAGTTGGTGGCAACCTGTGAAGCCAAAACTCTTGAGTCTTTCCCTTCATCTCTAAAAGGCTTCCAGACTCTAACCACACGTCTATCTTTAGCTTGCTTTGTTTGTGCTTCAAAACAAATTTGCGCTCGGCACCAAAAGAAAGCGAGGCAATTGATCCATTTTTCTCCAAGTCTTTTTCGCCATCACTATGCCAAGCCATTCCTTCAGTTCCATTATGGTAGAGATTTAATAGGCACGAATTGTAGTTTGCATTGGTGCGTTGTTCTGCAACTTTTTTTAGCGCCAGAAGCTCCTTAGTCCATGGCAAGGCAGTTTTAGTAATTTTAGAATAAGTGTAACTAAATTCTTTCTCACCGTACCAAGCTACCTTGCGTTTGGTGATTATCTTTTTACCGAACATCATGGCTTCATCGTTTCTCCAAATAATTGTCTTCAATAAAGATTCGTAATACTGTCGCGCGTCTTCTGAAGAAAAAATGGTTCCGAAATAATATGTTTCGCCATCGTATGGCAAAAGGTTTTCTGACATTATAGATTTTTCAGAAAAATATGGATTTACTGTAATATTTGGGTGTAGAAAAAATAATTTTACGAACTCAACGCAAAGTTACAATGGGCTCCAAAAGCGATTTCGATAAAACTGAACATAAGCACTCGCTGCAATCGCGAATTGAAGTTAGACAAGTAAAGAGAGGTACAATTCTTCAAAAGCGAGGAGACACTCGTCTTAATGGCTTTGTGGTTAAAGAAGGGTTGTTGCGGTCTTATACAATAGACGAAAAAGGGAAAGAGCATATCTTTATGTTCGGACCAGAAGGCTGGACCATTGGAGATGTTATTGCAATTGTAAAGAGTAAGCCAACTGAGCTTTATGTTGACGCAGTTGAAGATTCTGTAATTGAAGTGGCAAGTATTGAATTGCAGCAAAAATTCATAGATAACCTTTTAATGGAGGACGTGCCTTTGGAGTTTAAGCGACTTATAAATAGAATTGGTGTTTTACAGAATAGAATAATAATGTTAATGAGTGCAACAGCGCTTGAACGTTATCAAGATTTCGTGGGTACCTATCCAGAAATTGTGCAGCGTGTGCCCCAAAAGATGATCGCATCTTACCTAGGGATTACTCCTGAAGCATTGAGTAAACTAAAATCTGAGCTTGTTAAACCCAAAAAGTGATTTCTTAATCTAGATTAAGTTTTAAGAAGAAAAAGGATTGGTTCTTTGTGGTATTATTAAAAAGCAAATAAATATCAATCATGAAAAAGTTTAAAATAGGATTTTGGGTTAGCACAGGTTTATTATCAGCAATGATGTTAATGTCTGCGAGTATGTATGTGTTCAATCACGAGGAAATTGCTGGTTTGTTTACAAAATTTGGATATCCAACTTATATCATTTATCCCCTAGCTGGTGCTAAAATTCTGGGCGTAGCAATTTTGTTGTTAAGCGGTAATGGCAAGTTAAGAGAGTGGGCTTATGTAGGTTTCTTTTTCAATTTTATGTTAGCATTCTTCGCTCATGTCCAAATAGGAGATGGAGAACAGTTTGGAGCGGTTTTAGCTTTGATTCTACTATCGTCATCATACTTCTTCAATTCTAAAAGAAATACATCGGTAAATGCTGAAATGTCTTTAGCTTAAAGTTGGCATGATATTTTCTTATATCTAGGTAATGGAAAAGTGCATGAGTTGCCACCATTAAAACAATCATATCATAAAACGTAAAAAGCTCCTTCGGGAGCTTTTTTAGTGTTTACTTGCTGTAAATCTTATGTTTTCATAGCGTCTATTGTGTGAATTCGGTTGAATTCTCATAAGTTTACATCCACACTCATTAAAAAATAAATGCTTCATTACAATACTTTTACGAATAAAAACTCACAGCAATGGGTAACGTTTGTGCATGGTGCTGGAGGAAGCAGTTCTATTTGGTACAAACAGCTGCGAGATTTTAAAAAGCATTTCAATGTATTACTTGTGGATTTAAGAGGTCATGGTAAATCTAAAAAACCGATTTACGAAAAATTGAAGAGCTATTCTTTTCAGGTCATAGGCGATGAGATTATTGAAGTTTTAGATCATTTAAAAATTAAATCATCTCATTTTGTTGGTATTTCATTAGGTACAATCGTTATTCGAGAAATCACAGAACGTTTTCCAGAACGTACAGATTCTATGATTATGGGTGGTGCTGTAATGAAATTGAATACACGCGGACAAGTATTGATGCGTGCTGGCGCCATGTTGAAATCTGTAATTCCTTACCTGCTCTTGTATCGCTTTTTCGCATTCATCATTATGCCTAAAAAGAGTCATCATGAATCCAGGGTTTTATTTATAAATGAAGCGAAGAAGTTGTATCAAAAAGAATTTAAACGTTGGTTCACACTTATTGCGGAAGTAAACCCATTATTGAAATATTTCCGTTTTAACGACAGTGGCAAACCCACTTTGTACATAATGGGTTCTGAAGATCACATGTTCTTGCCGTCAATAACCAAATTGGCCGGAGACCACAAAATGTCGGAATTGTTTGTAGTTCCGGATTGTGGGCACGTTGTGAATGTTGAACAGCCAGAAGTGTTTAACCAAACAGCTATTGCTTTTCTAAAAGGTCAAAAATTAGTGCCAATTCGCGTCTAGTTGTTTGCGAATTGGAAATCCAATTAATGTCCTTCTACCGCATTCGTAAACGCTTCAATTCCCCCAACAACAGGCAAACTAAGACTTGACGCATCTAAATCAAGTGTTAATTCCGTTCCAGGTTGTGGATGCAAAGTGTACTCCTTGTCACTCGAAAAAATCATAAGCCCTATTTGTTGACCTTTATTAATGATTTGATCATCTGGCATTAAATCAAAAGAGACCTCATAAAATTTACCTTCTTTTAAAGGTTTGCTTTTTCGTAATGAGCTGTGGTTTTGCGGGTCTGCCCAGCCCCGAGTGATAATGTTATCAGTCATTTTAATTCTACGCCCTTCTTTCCAAGGCAGGGAAACCAACCACACTGAAAGATTAGCTGCTGGTTTGCTACTCGACACCATAACTGTGATTTTGGCTGTGCCAGATAAGTGAATGTTTTCTGATAGGGTGGGAGTGACATACATTAATCTATGTTCGGTTATTTCCGCCTGAGCCAACATAGCCCCCGAGAAAGAGTAATTGTCTACCAATTTTTCGGTTCCATTATTTATATGTTGCTCGGTGCTAAGGGTTCCTTTTGCAGGAGCACCTGATCCAAGATGAAGCGTTACCTCAGAAGCATCAGGGTTGGGGTAATCCTCATAAGGTGTAGGTTTTTCTTTGGAATCATTTTCTCGTACAATCCATGCGCGCTTATCGTTTTCTACTCCATTTTCAACCCCATGTAAATAGCGCGTAAACCATCGGTTCATAAGTGTCATTGGTGGTGGGCCGCCATGGCCGTTTTGGTGATAGTATATTTGACAGGGTAGGTCTTTGGCCTTGGCAGCTTCATATATTCTGTAGCTGTGTTCTGGCATTACATTCCAATCGTTAAACCCATGTGACATTAATAAAGCCGCTTTCATAGGTTTCATGTCATTTAAATAATCGCGTCCGGCCCAGAAATCGTTATAGTCACCTGTAATTCTGTCCATGCCATTCTTCATTTCGTTGTCTCTTACAGTGGCATTATTGTACGCTCGTTTAGATTCATCCCCGCTGTTAATAAAATCGTAGAGCACATCAATATCTTCGCCTAAATAACCCCCTGGAGATCTTACCAAGCCATTGGAGCGATAGTAATGGTAATAAGATGTATTGGGTGCAATAGGAATGATAGCCTCAAGTCCTTCCACGCCAGTAGTGGCGGCTGCCAAAGGAAGTGTTCCATTATAAGAAGTCCCTGTCATTCCTACTTTACCAGTAGACCAAAAGGCCTTTACTTCTTCTTTACCATCTAGGGAACTGTAGCCTGGACTACGCCCGCACAGCCAATCAATTACAGCCTTGGGGGCCAAAGATTCATTGTCGCCACCAACGGTTGGTGCTCCTTGAGAAAGTCCGGTTCCAGGAGAAGATGAATGTACCACGATGTATCCGCGTGGCACCCATTTTTTAATATGAGAATTTGAAATAATAGGCCTTTCGCCCGTTCTAGCAACCTCAGGGTGTATACGTTCCTTGGCAGCCTCTCCTAGCTCATGATTTACATCCCAAAAAAGTCCGTCAACGTCTGCAGCGACACCAGCAAAATAAGGGCTAGAGACATAGATGACCGGCAACTTAAGACCTTCTGTTTCTGTTTGTTCTGGCCTGGTCACGGCCACATGCATCCTGTCCATTTTTCCATCTCCATCTGTATCAAACTCTGTTTCAACGAAGAGGTCATGCCGTATCCAATTTTCAGCATTTTTAAATGCTGGAACAATTTGAGCTTCCCCTTTTTTAAAAACAGGAATAGCTTTTCCTGGAGATTGCGCCTTCACTGAAATTTGCAGTGTAAAGAGCAGTGCCGAAAGAAGAGCGAATGAAATCAATTTTTTCATGTGGTCTTTTCGATGAAAATTAAGAAAATAGTTATAGAATGTCTTTGGGCAAAATCTTGCGTGTCCACGTTTTAAAACGCTTGCCTTTTCCGACTAAAGAATCTGGGTTTGAAGTAAGAGTGGTTTGCCATGAATTCTCGGGTTGAAATTCTATGTTCATTCCCGTTAAAACAGATTGCGCAATTTCTTCAGATGGAATAATGGCGATGCATTCTGTATTTAGATTTGCACTTCTAGGATCCAGATTAAATGTGCCAATCACGGCAATTTTTCCGTCTATTACCATGGATTTTGCATGCAGTCCAAATATGGGTTTATGCTCTAAAGTGGCTTGTAACTCACCGGTCATTATTTTAGTGCGTTCTTCAGCATCAGGCCGGAATTCATAGACTTCAACACCTGTATTAAGTAAGTTTTCTCTATCGCTCTGGTAGCTGCTGAAAGCTTCAACATTGTCGGTAGACGCGAGGCTATTGGTAAGTATTCTCACCGTAACCCCTCTGTCTACAGCATCCTTAAACAGCTGTCTACTTTCTTCTGTTGTAATTAAATACGGGGATTGAATATCAATTGAGGTTTTAGCATTCATAACAAGTTCTGCAAGAGCGCTTGTTGTTTTTCCTCCCCCTCCTAGACCATGTGTGCCATCGTTTTTGCCCGGGTCATCGGAAACAAAAGCCATGCTGTCTAACCAAACAATTTTACCTGCAGTTTGAGCGCGCTTAAAGTCAGAAGGGAAACTCTCCAGTCGAACTCTGACTGCTGGCCAAAAATTTTCTGGATTACAGGCGTATTCGTGCAATCTTTCAAAACGATTTGGGTCGCTCACATTCAATGGCTCTTCAGTATTTAAATCGGTTACGAGAACACTTAAAGAGTCTGTCCAAAATTTGTAGAATGATTTAGTAACCTCTTTTGTGGTTTTACCTAAAAGTAAAACATCTCTGTCTCTAAAGTTGTATTCGTGGTCGTAGTCAAAATATTCATCTGCAATATTTCGTCCACCCGTTATTACAACCTTATTGTCTACAATAAACGTTTTGTTGTGCATGCGTTGGTTTGCTGACCTAAAATCTGTAGAAAACTTTTTGACCTTGCTGAAGAGGTTCTTCCCAAGGTTTACACCCGGGTTGTAAATTTTAATAGTGATGTTCTTGTGAGAATCTAATGTGAGAATATCTTGAATACCTGTATTGACCATAATGTCATCTACCAAAATATTCACTTTCACTCCGCGGTCTGCAGCTCTCACCAAGTAGTCGCAAGCAATAAGACCAACATTATCAGTTGAAAAAATAAAGTATTGAATGTTGATGGTTTCCTCGGCATATTCTGTAAGCCATCCTCGTGTTATCATAGAGCCTGCGCCATCTTCCAAAACATACACCCCCGTTTTTGTTTCCATTAAATGGGAAATGTCTGTGAGTTCTCCGCTAAGGGAAAGAGAGCTGTCTCTTTGAATATCTGCGCAATAATTGGTATTGAGATCTTCAATTAAATCTTGCTCTTCTTGGCAAGAAACTATGGCAAAGAGAAGAATGAGGCTGCTGAAAAATTTTATGCTGAGGGCGTTCATAAATTCTGATTTGAATTCAAATGAATTGATTTTGGAAAGCTAAAGATTAGAATGTTCACTTTTAAAGCACGAGGCTTAAAAAGTGAACATTCAGATTCTCTCGTTAAAAAGAATCAACAGTCTCTTCTTGCTTATCCATAAGCTTTACATCTCTTGTATTCTTTTGAACTGCTATGGCAGAAAATAGGGCGAGTGTAAATGACATTCCGTAAAATCCTTTCTCGCTTAGAAGGAGTTCTGCATTCCACAGACCAATTACAAGTAATGTTATAGATGCAATGGTTGTAAACCAGCTTATGCCGTAATAGATATCTGTTACTTCAATGTTCTCCGCTTTATCGCGCACACATTTTTGGACTGAAATAGCAGAGAATAGCCCAAAAAGAATGATCGTAAAATAATACCCTTGTTCATTAAGCATCATGTCTGAATTCCATAACCCTATACAATAGGAGATTAGACCTATTCCTAAAGAAACCCATGAGGCACCAATAAATGCGGATGTGGGCCTGAAGCCATGAAAATTATTTTTCACTTTTTGAGTTTGCTCTACTGTTGATTCGTTTTCTAACATAATATTTGGTTTTAATTATTGGGTAAAGATGAAAAGATGATTGGTGAAGATTAAATAAGAATTTCTGGAAATATAACGATATAAATAACAGTAGAACATAGTAAAGTATTATATATTAGGTAGTATTGCTTTTAGAAACTAACGATATATGGTGACAATAATTGATCTAATTTCTGTTCAAAGTCCAAAAGATATTTCTGCTTTTATCGACTATTTAAACTCTAGAAATAAGAGACATGATACGCGTAACGTAGCTTTGTATAAGGCTTACATAGCAAATCAAGAGCAATTGATTTTTGATGAAATTGGAACCAATGCATTTAATGCCTTAAAAAAGAGATTGACCGATCAATTGATAGAGTTTTCTGGTGGCCGTTTTTTAACCCATGAACTTTCCTCTGAAAACCAGGTTATTAAACTAATAGTGCTGGCACGAAAATTATTTGCAGTGCACAAAGACAAAACAGGATTTCAGCTTTTAAAGCGTGCCGAGAAAAAAGCTTTGGGTTTAGACCATTATTCATTACTGAATGAAATCTATCACACCATGATAGAGCATTCCCATAAAATGGAAGATGTAGACCAAAAAGCACTCTTTCAAAAACTCGAAAGAAACAATCAACTCTTTATTTCGGAAGAAAAACTAGGTGTGTTGTACGCAAGTATGCAAAAGCAGTTTAACTCAGAGAATTTTGGGGTTTTTCCGTCAACTCTGCATGAACTCTATGATGATGGACTTAAAGTTTTTGGTATTGATTCTGATGTGGCTATGAGCTTTAGAAGTTTAAACCAGCTTTGTGTTCTCACCGACTTATACGGTTCGCAGACTAAAAACTACCATCAACTCGATTTATTTTTTGAGGATATGATTGCTCCGCTTCAAGGATCTGAAAGAGATACAGATAAAATGTTGGGTTACCATATTGAGTTGTTGTACGGGTTGTCTAATATCTATTTTAGAAAGAAGGATGCAATCAAAAGCATGTTCTATCTAAATCAAATGAAAATTCAATTGTTGCGCTTGAATGGAAAGTACAAGAAGTTGTGGCATTCGAGATATACCAACTTATTGGCTTTGAATTTAAATTTCTCAAGCCGCTGGAGTAAAGCCATCGACTTGCTGGAAGGAGCTTTAGAGAGTTCTGTTCTGCGCGATAATGAAAAAGCCTTGTTGAGTCTTTCCTTGAGTATGTTTTACTTTCAGCACGGTGAGTTAAATGAGGTGAAGCGGATGATCAATTCATTTAATAAAACAGACAATTGGTATTTGAGGCAAATGGGAAATGAGTGGCTTTTTAATTTTAAAGCGATAGAAGTTTTGTTGCATTTCGATCTGGGCAATGATCTGTTAGCAGAATCAAAAATATTGAGTTTTCAAAGGAAATATGCAAAGCACTTCAAAACAGATAAGAATAATCCACTTTGGCCGTTTTTGCAATTGGTAAAGTCTGTATTGCATACACCAGAAGATATTGGCACTAAAGAATTTGTTCATAAAGTTGAGAATGCAATTCCCTGGCGTGGAGAACAAGAAGACTTTTTTAACATGTGTTTTTATGGTTGGCTAAAGGCCAAAATGACAAAAGCGCCTCTGTACAAAGTTACCTTGGACCTGTTGAATTTTAATTCGAATCAAAAATGAAGAAGTGCATTATCTTATTACAGGGAAAGGATGAAGAAAATTATACATCCTTTTCATCAAGAACTAACAGTTAAGCAAAGTCTATTTCAGAGATTAAAGAAAGTGTAGGCGTAAAACTGACGTATACGAAAAGCGCTCCTCCGTCACTTTCGATCACCTTTTTAAAAGAAGAAGGTGGCAGCGCTCTCTATTTTTACCACAGCAGCACTTCAAGACTTAGACGAAATACTCCAAGAAGATGTTAGTGTTTTTAAGGTAGAGGAGGCAATACCAATTGGGTATCAGAAAGATTGGGAAGATGGAACTGAAAAACCCGGTATTTGCCTGTTTACGCTTTTTAACAAACACAAAGATTTGTCGCAAGAGGAATTTCTTAACCGATGGCACAACGGCCATACACCACTGTCATTAAAAATTCACCCACTTTGGAATTACAATAGAAACGTTGTTTTGGAAAAAGTAGCGGGAGCTGAAGAAACATGCGGCGGAATAGTGGAGGAACAATTCAAAAAAAAGTCGGAATTGCTAAACCCTCTAAAGTTTTTTGGTCACCCATTTATTATGCCTTACCGTGTGTAGCAGGTGTACTCAGATACCAAAAGGTTTTTAGAATATAAATCTATAGAGCTCTATTATGCTGTTGAGAAATACGTTAAAAGTGTATTCACATTGAATCTACTTAAAGCTAAAGTCGTACCCTTTTAAAGTTAGCTTTTCATATTCTTTGGTGTTGAACATGTAAAGGTGAGACGGCTTGTTGTTGTCTTCAACGGTTACAGTTTTACCTGTCTCAATAAGTAGATCGCTATTGAATAGTTTTTTGCGGAAGTTGCGTTTGTCTAAGGCTTTGCGTAAGGCCTTTTCGTAAAGTGTGTGAATTTCTTTAAACGTAAACTCTCTTGGTAAAAGGTGAAATCCTATTGGGCGTCTTTTAACCCTTCGCTTCAGGCGTTCTTTTGCAAATTCCAATATTTCATCGTGGTCAAATACCAAACTTGGAACGTCTTCTAAGGCATTCCATTGATAGGGTGAATTGAGTGTTTTCAGAGTAGCGCTGTGACTTAGAACTGTGTATTGCGCAATGTTCACCACGCGGCCATTTGAATTTCTGTATGGGTTAGCAAAGGCTTTGAGTTGTTCTGTATGATTGTTTGGAATTTCATCAAACATATTTTCTAAAAGCCTGCTGGCGGCATGTGCCAAATCTTCATCTGGAGCAACCATTTTACTTGGGAGCATTGGCGCACCTTTGAATGGTTCAAAGGCTCTGTTTTCTGTTGCAATCATTAAATCCTTTCCGTTAAAACCGAAAACGACGAGACTGCTGCTCAATGTAACTTGAAAATAATTTGTTTCAATCATGAGATCTTAATTCCTCTTCAATACTATACAACCATTACAAAGTAACACAAAGTAAAAGACTTATGGTAAAAATAACTATAATAGATTTGGGAAATTCTTAGACACTTTATCAGAGCAGATTTTTAGTGCCACAATGTTTGGGTCAGAATTCTATCGGGCATAAAGAGGTCTATCAATCATATTATTATAAAAGATAGACCCTAGTTTAAGTGGTCAAAGTGGAGCTGCCGGGAGTCGAACCCGGGTCCAAACAAGGAAACCTATCGCTTTCTACATGCTTATTTTGTTATTAGATTTTCGACTTATTTCCGGGAACAAACACCCAAATCAAAGCTTAGTTGCAATCGTTGTCAGAACAATGTCACAACCCCAAAGTTCCTAGTCGAGTATTTCTGCACTCCTAAACCAAACGCCACCCGTCTCGGGCTTTTGAGGAATGTGCGGCTCCCGTACCTAGTACGTGGACAAGCTTAATTTACTATCGTAAATTAGGCGGCCATAGCGTAAGAATCTTCGCCAGTTAAAAAGTTGATTTTCCTGTTTTACGAGCGTATAAATCAAAGCTCGGCATGCTTACAACAACTTTCGTCTCGCTGTCAAAACCAGTCAGCCCCATAAATAATGAACATTTCCATATTGGGAGCGCTAAAATACAGTAACTAAGGTCAACTCAAAAAACATTATTTTCGAGAAATTATTTTAATGACTTTATTCATGAAAGCGAGGTTAATCTTACCGCTATTATTTATTTCTTCAATGGCAATTGCACAATTTAAACCCCACATAGGTATGAACTGGGCCCAACTCTCTTCAGAACCACAAGACTTTACAAAAGAAGGAAGATTAGGATTTGTGATAGGTGCAGGTTTTAAGTTTGGAGAAAGTTGGTATGTGGAACCAGGAGTGCAGTTTTCAAATTTGGGAACTAAATTGATAAATAAAGATGACAACGACATTACGCATCAATCTTATGTGCAAACAATTCGTGTGCCTGTCATGGCAGGTTATGATTTAATGGATAAAGAATCTCTTTTGAACCTGAGATTGTATACAGGGCCATCCGCCTCTTTCGTAATGGGTGTAAACACAGAGAACTCGGCAGCACCTGATGGTGTGCTTCCTGAAGGAAAAGAAAATTATGTTAATACCATCTGGGGTTGGAATTTTGGCGTAGGTATAGATATAACATTTATTTATGTTGAATTAGGTTATGAATTAGGTCTTACAGACTTTTACAGTATTAAGACTCCAAATACTTCGGGAGTAAAGAACAATGCTTTCTTTATTACTGCGGGTGTCAACTTATTTTAAGCATTACTCTTAACTGTTTTCTTTTTAATCAAACAATAGTAGCTTTAAGCCATATTTCCAGTGTATGACAATAGGACTTATTAGAGAAGGGAAAAACCCTCCAGATAAGCGCGTTCCCTTAACTCCAAAACAATGCGTTGAGATTCAAAATAACTTCGGGTGTCAAGTTGTTATTCAGCCGAGTGCAATTAGAGCTTATGCAGACGATGAGTATCGCGCATTGGGTTTGACACTTTCTGAAGATATGGCTCATTGCGATGTTTTATTGGGCGTAAAGGAAGTTCCTAAGCATGATTTAATTCCAGATAAAAAATACTTCTTCTTTTCACATACCTATAAAAAGCAAAGTTACAATCGAATGTTGTTGAATGAGATTCTTAAAAAAAACATTCAGCTCATAGATTACGAAATGCTTACGAACACTAATGGTACTAGAGTTGTTGCATTTGGGCGATATGCGGGTATTGTAGGTGCATATAATGGCTTACGCGGATATGGCTTGAAAACTAAGCGATATTCTTTAAAATCAGCTCATAAATGTCATGACAGAGTTGAAATGAATGCTGAGCTTAACAAGTTAGATCTGCCGAACAATTTTAAAATTGTGATAACAGGTAAAGGTAGGGTGGCAAGTGGTGCAATAGAAACTTTGAACAAGGCAGGTATAACGAGAGTAGACTCCGAGGATTTTCTGACTAAAGAATTTGATCACCCTGTCTATACGGACCTAACTGTTTTGCATTACAACAAAAGAAGAGATGGAAAGCCTGTTATAAAACTTGATTTTTATACCAATCCTACAGAATTCGACTCTAAATTCATGCAGTACGCCAAAGTTGCAGATTTATATATTGCTTGCCATTTTTGGGATAATAAAGCGCCTTTTATATTCTCAAGAAAGGATGCGAAAAGTTCTGATTTTAACATTCAATATGTGGCCGATGTAAGTTGCGATATTGATGGCCCTGTGGCGAGTACGTTGCGCCCCTCTACTATTGCAGAGCCATTTTACGGTTACGATCCCTCAACAGAGAAAGAAGTTGCACATGAATCTGAAAATAGCATTGGAGTGATGGCGGTAGATAATTTACCATGTGAATTACCTAGAGATGCCTCCATAGATTTCGGTAGAGATTTAATTGATCATGTTATCCCTCACCTGTTCAATAACGATCCTGAAAAAGTGATTTGGAAAGCATCTGAAACCAAAAATGGTAAGTTGACACCTCACTTTGCTTATCTTCAAGCCTATGTAAACGGAGAGGAGTAATGTCTAAACCATCAAAAAAATCAGCTTTAAAAGTTCAACCGGGAGTTGAAGGAGTTGAAAGCTTGAATCCGCTTTTAGCCAAAAAAGTTAAACGTCAAAAAAGGCTTTCGGCTGAAGCATTGGTAAAAGGCATATTGGCGGGAGACATCACGTTTTTAAGCAAAGCCATCACTTTGATCGAAAGTACCCGTAAAGCTGATAAGCTTTTATCTCAAGATGTCATATCTGCTTGTTTACCGCATTCAGGAAATTCCATCAGACTAGGAATTACCGGTGTTCCTGGAGCTGGAAAAAGCACATTCATAGAGTCCTTTGGAAAGTATCTAATTCATCAACATAAAAAGAAAGTTGCAGTATTAGCCATAGACCCTAGCAGCAATAAAACTGGCGGCAGCATTCTTGGTGACAAAACACGAATGGAGAGTTTGTCTATTGAAAAAGATGCATTTATTCGACCAAGTCCAAGTGCGGGTTCCTTAGGAGGTGTTGCCCGTAAAACCCGTGAGAGCATTTTACTTTGCGAAGCCGCTGGGTTTGATATTATCATTATTGAAACTGTTGGCGTGGGTCAAAGCGAAACGGCTGTAAAAAACATGGTCGACTTTTTCATGTTATTGCTTATTTCTGGAGCGGGAGATGAGCTTCAAGGCATGAAGCGCGGTATCATGGAAATGGCAGATGGCATTTGGATAAATAAGGCGGATGGTGACAACATGCGCAAAGCTAAAATAGCCGCTGCAGATGTGAAACGTGCCTTGCATCTTTTTCCTGCCGATACCAGAGGTTGGATCGTTCCGGCAAGCACATGCTCAGCTCTTAAGGAAATAGGGCTGAACGAAATGTGGGCTTCTATTTTGGACTATAAAATATTAACTAATGAGTCTGGCTTTTTTAATGCCAACAGAAGTAATCAACTGGAAAGCTGGTTGAAAGAATCTATACAAGAAGATGTTTTAAACAGTTTTTATGAGAACACCAAAGTTCAAAGTGCATTGAAGCAAATTAAAGATGAAGTAGCTGATCTAAGAAAAACACCATTTCAGGCTGCTGAGAAACTCTTAGAAATTTATAGAAAGGAAGACTGATTAAATCTCCGTCTTAATCTCCGTCTTCATAAAGTGAATTGCGCTTCGTGTAGGGAATGTACCTATCGTAAGGGTGTGCTCAAGAATCTTCTTACTTAATTCTATCGCAGGCTTTTTTGGATCTACTGTTGCAGCGATTTTGTTGATAATACTAACCGTTGCTGACTTTGCCGTCACCACCATGTGCCATGCTTCTTCACTAATGTAAATTTGTTGACTTAAGTTGTGTTCGAACTCGTCCCTAATGCTTTTTAAAAGTAAGGCTTGATATTCATGGGCTGTTAAGCTTTTCGCAGGAACACGCACCAAAAGACTGTTTGGTGTAATACGTTCTAAAAACAAAGACAGTCTTTCATAGGCTTGCAAGCGGTATGGCAAAGCATTTTTGCGCACCTCTTTTCTTAGCAAGTATCTACGTCTGTTTTCTTCATTGTCTAAGAAATTAGAAAGCATTAAATACGTTAGCAGCAACATTAATAGTGCTGGAAACGTATACTTCAATATCTCTAGGAAAACTTCCATATGTGTGTTTTACGATTGTCTTGTTTTAAAGTAACAAATATTGAAAAAAAACAACAACCCATAATTTAGATTTTTAGGTTTATATAAATTTAATTTACATACTCGAAACAAACAGTTGTTTTAACTAACCTTAGCTGATTATGAAGCAAGTAGCTGACAGAGTAAATAATCTAGAAATCCCGAAAACAATTTCGATGACAATTAAAGCCAGAGAGTTGGCTGCACAGGGAAAAGATGTGATTAGTTTAAGTCTCGGTGAACCAGATTTTGACACGCCTGATTTTATAAAAAATGCGGCTAATAAGGGCATGGAAGAGAATTATACCCACTATATGCCTGTAAAAGGATTCTCAGATTTGCGTGAAGCAATCTCAAAAAAATTTAAGCGCGATAATAACTTGGATTACTCACCAGATCAAATCGTGGTGTCGACTGGAGCAAAGCAAACGATTTCTAATGTGTTGTTGAGTCTCGTTAATCCTGGAGATGAAGTCATTATTCCTGCGCCATATTGGGTGTCTTATTTGGAACAGACAAAATTGGCAGATGGTAAATCTATCATCATAGAAACAAGTATTGAAAACAACTTTAAAATAACACCAGCTCAGCTAAAGTCTGCAATGACAGATAAGACTAAGCTGATGATTTTTAGCACGCCTAACAACCCATCTGGCGCCATTTACAATCAAGAGGAGTTAGATGCTTTGGCAGAAGTTATTGCAACTAAAAAAGACTTTTACGTTATCTGCGATGAAATTTATGAGTTGATTAATTACACAGGTGTTATTTCAAGCTTAGCTAAAAATCTAAAGGTTACCGACCAAGTTATTACCGTAAATGGATTGAGCAAAGGTTTTGCTATGACTGGTTGGCGACTAGGGTATATGGGTGCACCAAAGTGGATTGCAGATGCCTGTGATAAAATTCAATCACAATTTACATCTGGAACAAGCTCAATTAGCCAGCGAGCTGCAATCGCTGCTGTTGAGGCTGATCCTTCCGAAGTAAGCTATATGGTTAACGCTTTCCGCGAAAGACGAGATATTGTTACGAGCGGTTTAAATGCAATACCAGGGTTCAATGTAATTGTACCGGAAGGTGCGTTTTATATTTTTCCGCATGTACAAGAGGTTATCGATAAGTCACATTTGAAAGATGATATGGAACTTGCCGAATATATCTTGGAAAATGCTTACGTAGCCTCTGTTCCTGGGTCTGCTTTTGGTCTCGATGGTTACATTCGCTTTTCTTACGCGGCAAAGGCTGCGGTGTTAGAAGAGGCGGTAAGTCGTATTTCAAAATGTATAGAAGAGCTGCTTTCTAAATAGAAAAGGAGCAATTAATCTCGATAAAAGAAAAAAGGCAAAAACTATATTTACCGAAAATTTACAAGACATGAATTTTTCGATTCAACATTTAATAAAAGTTTTTCGTGAAGCGATAGATCAATACCACATAGAGGATGAGGTTGATCAAGTATTTGTGAACCCATACAACGGAAAGCCAGAAGAAATCTACTTTCATAAATGTTGGATAGATACTGTGCAGTGGCATTTTGAAGATATCATCAGAGATGAGCATATCGATCCCGTGGAAGCATTAAAATTAAAGAGACGTATTGATAAGTCGAATCAAGTACGCACAGATATGGTTGAAAAAATTGACGAAAAGGTAAGAACGTATTACCAAAATGTTGAAGTCAATGCTGCGGCCAAATTGAACACTGAGAGTCCGGCTTGGGCAATTGATCGCTTGTCTATATTAATGTTGAAAATTTATCACATGCAAGAGCAAGTGGATAGAGAAGGAATAGATGAAGAATTGCGTGCAAGATGCTCTGGAAAATTAGCTGTGCTGCTAGAGCAAGAAGTAGATTTAAGCACAAGTATATCTCAATTGCTGGAAGCTATTGGCGCAGGTCAGGTTTACATGAAAGTTTATAAGCAGATGAAAATGTACAACGATCCGAATCTAAACCCTGTGCTTTACAAAGCAAAAAGTTAAATTGGCTTCATGCATGTTTTAGTTATCAGGCTGTCTGCCATGGGCGATGTTGCTATGACGGTTCCCGTTTTATTGGAAGCATTAGAGCAAAATCCAGATTTGGAACTGACAGTTTTATCTAAAAGACCTTTTCAATATTTCTTTCCGGTTTCAAATCGACTGCATTTTGAAGCAATAGATACCAAGGACGCTCACAAAGGTTTTTTTGGGTTATACAAAAAATTTAAAGAGCTCACTGGCAAATATCAATTTAGAGCTGTGGCTGATTTTCACAACGTTCTGCGGAGTAACGTTTTGTCTTCTTTTTTCAGAATGTCTGGCAAAAGAGTTGCTTCTATTGAAAAGGGCAGAGCAGGTAAAAGGCAACTGACTCGAAAAGAGAATAAAGTTTCAAAGGCACAGAAGCATTCATCAGTGCGCTACGCGGATGTTTTAAGACAGCTTGGGTTGAGGCTTAAATTTGAACCGACCGAAAGGAAAGAATATTTAAAAAATGATGAGAAAGCACCCTTAGAACTTAATACATTTAATGTGGGTTTTGCGCCTTTTGCGCAACATGAAGGCAAAGCCTATCCATTTGAAAAGTGTCGGGAAGTCATTCATGAATTGGCAAAAAACAAAAAAGTGAATGTTTTTTTATTTGGAGGTGGTAAAAAAGAATCGGATCTCTTAAAAAAACTAGAATCCGATAATGTTTTTTCTCTGGCTGGCAAATTTTTATTGCCGCAAGAGCTAGCCCAAATTGCCAAACTGAATGTTATGGTTTCTATGGATTCGGCGAATATGCATATAGCATCACTTTTTGGTGTTAGAACAATTTCTATTTGGGGAGCAACACACTATCTTGCTGGCTTCCTCGGTATAGGCCAAAAGGCAGAAGATATTATTGAAATACCTCCTGATGAATTAGCGTGTAGACCTTGTTCTGTTTTTGGAAATAAACCATGCTTTAGAGGCGACTATGCATGTCTTCATAAAATTGATTCAAACAGAATTGTAGATAAAATTCATGGTGCGCTAAATGGTTAATTTGAAGTGGTTTAAGCCGTATTTTTGCGCAAATTCTAATTTCAGATGGCAATGAGTATGGCACCAAGATATCTCTCCATTGGCGGGAATTATAATTTGCCTAAGTGTAGAATAGAATAAAATGAGGATAATTATTGCAGGAGCAGGAGATGTGGGATTTCACTTAGCGAAGCTTCTTTCATACGAAAACCACGACATTGTTGTTATTGATTTAAATGACGAAAAGTTGAAACACTTGTCGTCTAATTTGGATGTAGCTACGATTAAAGGGAGCTCAACAAGCTATGCCGTTTTGGAAGAGGCAGATGTACATAAGGCCGACCTTTTCATTTCTGTAACCTCTCTTGAAGACACCAATATTACTTCAGCAATTTTCGCGAAACACTTAGGCGCTAAAAAGACTGTTGCTCGTGTAAAAACGAACAACCATTTACACGAACGCGAAAGAAAGCAACTGCGAGAACTAGGAGTTGATGAGCTGATTTCTACGATAATTTTAGCGTCTAAAGAGATTGGTCGTTTGTTAGGAACTTCAGGCCTTACAGATGTATTTCACTTTGAAGAAGGAAAACTTACCCTTCTGGGTATTGTTATAGATGATAAGTGTGCTTTAGCTGGTAAAGCTTTAAAAAATACGGCCCATTTAAATCCGAAAAATGAATTTATTACTGTGGCCATTTTGCGACATGGGCAAACGATTATACCACATGGCGAAACAGTTTTTGAAATAGAAGACCATGCATATTTTATTGCAACACCAACCGGTGTTGATGATGTTTTGGCACTTTCTGGTCAAGAGACATGTAAAGTTAAAAATGTGATGATTCTTGGGGGTAGTGAAATTGGTTACACTACAGCCTTGAAACTGTGCCAAGATTACAAAGTAAAATTAATTGAGCAAAATCGTGAACGTAGCTTTGAATTAGCTGATGCTCTTCCTGGTGTTCTTGTTGTGCACGGAGATGGTCGTGATAAAGAGTTGCTGGAATCTGAAGGCTTGAGTAAAATGGATGCCTTTATTGCGGTAACAGGGAACTCTGAGACGAATATAATTTCATGCTTATTGGCAAAGCAGTTGGGTGTAGATCGCACTGTTTCGTTGGTTGAAAATGTAGACTATATACATCTTTCTCAAAACATTGGTGTAGACACTATGATTAACAGAAAGCTTATTGCTGCTAACTTTATTTTCCGCTATGTGCGTGAAGGAAATGTTTTGCATGTTGCAAGTATTCACGGTGTAGATGCTGAGGTTTTAGAGTTTGTGGTAACAGAGAAATCAAAGATCACAGCGAAGTATTTAAAGCATCAAAAATTCCCTAAGGATGCCCTAATTGGTGGAGTTACACGCAAAGGTAAGTCTCTGATTCCAAATGGAGATTTTAGAATTAGAGCAAACGATAGAGTCGTTGTTCTTTGTGCGAAAGACATCATTCATAAAGTCGAAAAGTTCTTCAAATGAATCCCAGGTTAATAGCGAGCATACTCGGTCTATTGATGGCTTTAAACGGTTTCTTCATGTTTTTGGGGATTCCGTTTTCCGTTTATTACAACGAAAGTTACATTCCGCTTCTGTCTTCTGGACTCATCGCTATTAGCGTAGGCTTGTTTATATGGCAGTTTTTTAGAAGAAAACTTATTGTAAAGGAAATGTCAAACAAAGACGGGTATCTCACAGTAGCACTTGGCTGGATTGTTATGGCCATAGTCGGGACAATGCCTTATTTATTCAGCGAAGCTATTCCGAATTTTACTGATGCTTTTTTTGAGACCATGTCTGGATTTACAACAACGGGGGCTTCCATTTTAAATGACATAGAAGCAGTACCGCATGGTATTTTATTTTGGCGAAGCCTAACACAGTGGATAGGTGGTATGGGAATAATTGTTCTCACGGTAGCGCTGCTTCCAATGATTGGCGTAGGAGGTATGCAGATGTTTATTGCCGAAGCGCCAGGTATCACGCCTGACAAACTCAAGCCCAGGATCAAGGACACGGCAATTCGTCTTTGGCTAATTTATGTGAGCTTGACACTTACGGAAACCGTGTTCCTTATGTTTGGAGGGATGAGTTTTTTTGATGCTATAAATCATGGGTTAACCACAATGGCGACTGGTGGGTTTTCGACAAAGAATGCTTCAATCCAAAACGAATCAGCATATATACAGTATGTTATTTTGGGGTTCATGTTCTTGGCAGGTGTCAATTTTAGTTTAACATACTTTGGCTTGAAAGGACGTTTTAAGAAGATTTTTAAAAACGAAGAGTTCTTGGCTTATTTGTCCATCATTGGAATGTTTACTTTAATCACCTGTGGAGTCATTTATTACCATACGGATTTAAAATTAGAAGAGTCTTTTAGAGATGCAGCTTTTCAAGTGGTTTCTATTATAACTACTACCGGGTTTGTCTCTGCAGACTATACGGCTTGGGCACCTTTATTAACGATATTCTTTTTCTTCTTCATGTTTATTGGCGGTTCCGCAGGCTCTACAGCAGGTGGTGTTAAAATAGTAAGGCATGTGGTTTTAATGAAGAATTCCGCTCTAGAAATGAAACGCCTTTTGCATGGAAATGCAATTATTCCAGTACGCTTAAATAGCAAAGCCATTTCACCAAAAGTGACCTACCACGTTTTAGCCTTTATCATGATTTACATTTCTGTGTTTGTAATCAGCTCTGTTTTAGTGGCAATGACAGGATTGGATGTTGATACAACGTTAAGTGCTGTGGCAACAAGTTTAGGTAATATCGGTCCTGGTTTAGGTGGTGTTGGGCCATTAAATAATTTTTATTGGTTGCCTGATTTAACAAAATGGATCTTGTCTTTCTTAATGCTGTTGGGAAGACTTGAACTCTTTACAATTCTAATTCTCTTTACGCCTTACTTCTGGAGGAAAATGTAATACATAAGATGTGAGGTATAAGAATTGAGATTTTCTCACTACTTGATACTCATACCTTAATACATTTTAGCCTCCAACTCTTTTGGTGTTATATCCTTCGGCTTTTAGAACCTCTATTATCTTATCGCGAATGTTTCCTTGGATGATAATCTCACCATCTTTAGCTGAGCCGCCTACACCACATTTGGTCTTTAATGTTTTACCTAAAGTTTTGAGTTCCTCATCAGAGCCTGTAAATCCTTTTACAACTACTGCGGTTTTTCCACCACGGCCTTTTTTCTCAAAGTGCACTTCAAGGGTGTTTTGTTCAGATTCAGATTCGTTTCCTAAAGCATTGGCGAGTGCGTCGCCCAGTCCAAAACTAGAATTGGTAGAATACACCATGCCGCCTTCACCGCTAGACTTAATCTTTTTACCTTTCTTTCCCATCTTGTAAAAGTTTGCCCAAAGGTAAGCGGCAAGTTTTATTTTTGACGCATGATTAAAGAAATCTCAAGCACACAGAATCCAACAATAAAAGGTTTGCTCAGCCTTCAGGCGAAAGCCAGAAATAGAAAACGTGAAGGTGTTTTTGTTTTAGAAGGATTGCGCGAAATTAAGCGTGCCATTGCCTGCGGATATGTGATCAAACAGATTTTCTTTAATGAAGATTGGACCGATTTGGAAATAGATAGCTATAGTCAAAACGACCGCCAACTGTTTAAGGTATCTAACCCCGTTTTTCGCAAATTAGCCTATCGCGAAGGCGTTAAGAATATGGTCGCAATAGCTGAAATGAAAAGCTTTGAGCTTGATGATGTTGAATTGTCGGAAGTGCCTTTAGTAGTTGTTTTAGAAACTGTTGAAAAGCCAGGAAACTTAGGCGCTATATTACGATCGGCAGACGGAGCAGGAGTAGATTTGTTAATTGTTTGTGACCAGGAAATGGACATCCATAATCCAAACGTGATACGAAACAGTTTAGGCGGTTTCTTTAATGTGCAATCTGTTCAATGCTCATCTGAAGATGCAATAACATTTTTAAATAGACAAGGTATCCAAATACTATCAACATATCTTGAAGCATCGGTGCCATATTACACCACCGATATGAAAAGGCCAACGGCTTTAGTAATGGGCTCTGAGGCATTTGGGATTTCAGAAACTTGGGTAAAGGCTTCTGCACAAAATATCATTATTCCGATGACAGGAGTAATTGATTCGCTAAACGTAGGCAGTGCGGCAAGCATTGTAATGTTTGAAGCGAAAAGACAGCGTTCAGTGTAGTACAAAAAAAAGTCCCGCCAAATGGCAGGACTTAATATTTTGTCTCAAGTCTGTTTTCTAATATCTGTAAGTTTCAGGCTTAAATGGTCCTTCAACTGCAACACCGATATAAGAAGCCTGATCTGTGTTTAGTGTTTCTAATTCAACACCAATTTTAGCCAAGTGTAATCTTGCAACTTTTTCGTCTAAGTGCTTTGGTAAAGTGTATACTTCGTTTTCGTAAGCATCTCTGTTCGTCCACAGCTCAATCTGCGCTAAAGTTTGATTTGTGAATGAATTACTCATTACAAAACTAGGGTGCCCAGTAGCACAACCCAAGTTTACCAAACGACCTTCAGCTAAAACAATAATGTCTTTTCCATTAAGTGTGTAACGGTCAACTTGTGGCTTAATTTCTGTTTTCGATTCACCGTACTTACCGTTCAGCCAAGCCATGTCAATTTCATTGTCGAAGTGGCCAATATTGCAAACGATAGTTTTGTCATTCATAGACTCAAAATGACGACCAACAATAATATCTTTATTTCCAGTTGTAGTAATGACAATGTCAGCACGCTTTATAGCATCATCCATTTTCTTTACTTCAAAGCCGTCCATAGCAGCTTGTAAAGCACAAATAGGGTCAATTTCTGTAACGATAACTCTTGCTCCAGCACCTGCTAAAGAAGCAGCGGTACCTTTACCAACATCACCGTAGCCAGCAACAACAGCAACTTTACCAGCCATCATTGTATCTGTAGCTCTACGAATCGCATCAACTGCCGATTCTTTACAGCCGTATTTATTATCGAATTTAGATTTAGTCACAGAGTCGTTTACATTGATAGCTGGCATAGGAAGTGTTCCGTTTGCCATTCTTTCAATCAATCTGTGAACACCAGTGGTCGTTTCTTCAGAAAGACCATTGATTCCTTCAACTAGCTCTGGGTAACGATCAATAACCATATTAGTTAAATCACCACCGTCATCCAAGATTAAATTAAGTGGCTTTCTGTCTTCTCCAAAGAATATTGTTTGTTCGATACACCAGTCGAACTCCTCCTCAGAAAGACCTTTCCAAGCGTAAACAGGCACACCTGCAGCAGCAACTGCAGCAGCAGCATGATCCTGTGTGGAGAAAATGTTACAAGAAGACCAAGTAACGTCAGCGCCTAAATGCACTAAAGTTTCAATAAGAACTGCAGTTTGGATAGTCATGTGGAGACATCCAGCAATTCTTGAACCTGCTAAAGGTTTTGAATCTCCGTACTCTTCTCTCAATGCCATCAATCCTGGCATTTCAGCTTCTGCTAATTCTATTTCTAATCTGCCATAATTCGCAAGGTTTATATCCTTTACTTTGTAGGGCACATACTGAGTTGTTGTATTGTTCATTACATTGAGTTGTTATTGACTTACAATTTCTTAAAACGGGCGCAAAGATAAAAAACCAATACACTTATTAAATGGATGATTTACGAAAATATATATTCGTTTATAACCCCGAAAAAGGTGTTGAAATAGCTCTTTATCCAGTAGATAAGTCGCACTTGCTCAATCCTTCATTTTTATCCCGTATGGATAGAGAACGATTTGAATTGATTAACCATACACAGAAGCGTGCAGAATTTTTAGCTTCTCGATTTGCATTGAGTTATCTGGTGCCTAACTATAGCTTAACATATGAAGACAGACGCCCCGATTTAGACAGCGGTGAACATGTTAGCTTAACGCATTGTACAAAATATGGAGGAGCGATGTACGGGCATGACAAGCGCGTTGGTTTGGATGTGGAGCTCCATAGACCAGAGTTAATGAAGATTGCACGAAAGTTTGTTCGCATTGATGAAAAACGTTTTATCATTCCAGGTGAGGAGCTTTTCTTTTACCAAATTCTTTGGAGTGCCAAAGAAGCTCTATTTAAACTCTGGAAAAAAGGTAACGTTTACTTCAAAGAAGATTTAAAAGTTGAGCCTTTTGAAGTAGTGGAAGAAGGAGAAACCTATGCGCAAATCTTTAAGAATGAAATTATTAAGTGCAAGGTACATTTTAGTGTGTTAGACGGTGCGTATTTGGTCTACGCCATTGAAGAATAATAATGCAGATTGTTTATGTTTGTTGACTATCAAGAAGACTTAACCAAAATGTCAGAATCAGTTTCTGAAATATTTTTAGACGTCAAAAATACAGGCAAGAAAGAACTAGCAGTTCTTATTGATCCTGATACTCCTGATGCAAGTTTGTTGCCTAGGATTGCGGATACAATTGAGGGCGCTGGTGTTAGAATAGTCTTGTTTGGTGGAAGTTTATTGACTCAATTTGAATTGGATGAAAAGATTGGGTTTTTAAAAGAAAATACATCTGCCAAGATTATTTCTTACCCGAGCAGCGCACAACAAGTCAGCGCTAAAGCGGATGCCATTTTATTCCTTTCTCTTATTTCAGGAAGAAACCCAGAGCTTCTGATTGGCCAGCAAGTAATTGCCGCACCATTAATTAAACGTTTGGGTTTAGAGGCAATACCTACTGGATATATGCTTGTAGATGGCGGAAGGCCAACCACTGCGTCTTACATGAGTGGTACATTTCCAATTCCTTATGATAAACCAGAAATTGCCGCTTGCACAGCCATGGCGGGTGAGATGTTAGGTTTGCGAAACATTTATATGGATGCAGGAAGTGGTGCTCAAAATGCTATTTCTCCGGCAATGATTTCTGCCGTTAGGCAATCTGTTAATACCCCAATTATAGTTGGTGGTGGCATTCGCACAGAAGAAAAAGCTGTTGAAATTTGTGAAGCTGGCGCAGACATCATAGTAGTTGGTAATGCCGTTGAGAAAAACCCTCTTTTGATCAAGGGGTTAGTTCAAGCCATACAATAAAATCGTGAGTTCGTTTTTGTTCAAGAGTTCACGTCTTAAATTTAGAGAGTGGGAAATGAGCGATGCATCTTGGCTAATGGAATTGAATGACGACACCAATGTTTTGAAATATTCGGGGGATAGGCCTTTTTTAACCATTCTTGAAGTTGAAGACTTTATTGACAATTACGATCAGTATCAAAATTTTGGCTATTCAAGATGGGCGGTTTTTTTAAAGGAGAACAATGTGCCAATTGGCTAGTGTGGCTTGCGTTACAATGAGGAGGAGACAATTGATGTTGGATTTCGTTTTTCTAGGTTTCATGGAATAAAGGTTATGCTACCGAGGCAGTTATCGAAACACTTAATTGTGCTTTTGATGAACTGAATATATTGGAAGTTGTTGGAAAGACCTCAAATGCAAATGTGGCTTCGAAGAGAGTCTTAGAAAAAGCTGGAATGCAATTTTGGAAAGAAGGCGAAGCGAATGACTTAGAAGATGTGCAGTATTAGAGAATGAGAAATCCCTATTTATAAATGATTGTCACAGTAGAAATCTCGATGTATCCGTTAAAGGAAGTGTACGTAAAACCGATAGACGATTTTATTAGAGCACTTTATAAATATAATGTAGAGGTGACTTCAAACTTTACGAGCACACATGTTATTGGCGAGTTCGTTGAAGTTATGCATGCTGTAAATACAGAAATAAAGAAAGTGTTCCAGGAGGGGCAAACGAGTTTTGTTATGAAAGTGCTTAATGAAGATTTAAGCGAAAAAGTAGATTTGAGTGGCTTGCGTTAAAATCTGTATAACAGGACCTGAATCAACCGGTAAGAGTTCATTAACAAAACAGCTTGCGGCTCATTTTCAATTTCCCTATGTAGATGAAAAGGCACGAGAATATCTAAATAATTTATCTAGCAAACACAAGTTTGAAGACCTCGAGAGTATAGCTCAGCTTCAGCTGGATTCAATTCAAACAATAGCAAAAGAAAGCACAATCTTACTTTGCGATACGGATTTGCTCACTATAAAAATTTGGGCACAGGACAAATACGAGCAAGAGATTCAATTAGTTGAGGAGCAGTATCAAAAACAGCAAGCAGATTTGTATTTATTGTGTTATCCAGATTTAGATTGGCAATCTGACCCGTTGCGAGAGGATGAACATCGCCTCATGGAAATCTATCTGTTTTACATCGGAATGTTGGAGTATATGGATGCGAAATATACTGTCATTAAAGGAGAAGGCGCTGAGCGGTTTGAGAGTGCAAAAGAAGCCGTATCTGATTTTCTTTTAAAAGAATGTTAAAGCGCAATACCTTTTCAATTTATCAATACGGGCTGCGTTAATTCCCCTAACGCAATTTACTCATGAAACGATTTTTACTTGTCGGAGGCTTTTTTGCATTCATTCTATTTGTCATTTTGGAAGCCAACAATCATGGAACTAACTCTGTTTTTCAATCTCTCGTAGAAATTCCTCATAAAGATAAAATCGGACATTTCAGTTTACATGGTTTATTGGGTTTGCTCTTAGATTACGCTTTACTCGGAAAAGACTACAAATGGAAGAGTAGGAATATTCCAGTTGCCTTGATCTGGGTTATGAGTTTTGCAATTGTGGAAGAAATATCACAATACTGGATACCATCGAGAAATTGTGATTACAAAGATGCTATTGCCGATTTATTAGGCGTGGCCATTTTATCCTGGGCTGGCGCTTTTTATACAAGCGAATCAAGCCAACTGTTGACGCTTTTTATAAGCCCACCAAAAAAATCCGGGAGGACCGAGAATAAGTGTAGGAATGGTAGAGAGGAGTGGTTTTGCTGTGCCTTTCAAAGAGTGAAGACCGTAGGTTAGGCTCACTGCAATAAGCGTTGCGACCAACACAGAAACTCCATAAGAAACATACTTGTCTTCCCATTTTACAGAAAGATTTTCCACGAGGCGCATCATGAAGCCACCAGCAAAAAAAGTATAGAGACCTTGTTTTGCAGCTGCTGTACTTGCTAGTTTCCATCCTTCATCGAAGTTGATAGCAAAAACCATAGTAGCCAAAACGAGTGCTCCTACCAATCCCATTTTAGGATCGAACAATGGATTATTTCCAAGTTTGTTTTTCATGAAAAAATAAAACGATCAATTGATTGTTCAACTGACCGTTTAGAAAATATTAAAGTGCAGCTAAAGCAGCATCGTAATTTGGCTCTTGACCAATTTCTGGTACTTGCTCACTGTAAATTACATTGTGGTTTTCGTCCGTCACAATAACAACGCGCGCGCTCAAACCTTTGAAGCCACCATCTATTGCATATAAGCCATAGTCTTTGCTAAATTGGCCTGACTCAAAATCAGAAAGCATTTCTACATTTTCTATGCCTTCCGCTCCACAATAGCGCTTTTGCGCAAACGGTAAATCTCTAGAAATGCATAGAACAGTTGTGTTATCAAATTTTGAGCCTTCTTCGTTGAATTTTCGGATTGAAGCTGCGCACACACCAGTGTCTACACTCGGGAAAATGTTTAGGATTAATCTTTTTCCAGAGTAATCAGCCAAAGTTTTTCTTCCTAAACTGTCGGTTACGAGTTCGAAGTCTTTTACCGTTTCACCCGCTTGAGGTATCTCACCGTTTGTATTGAAAGGGTTTCCCCCTAAAGTAATTTGTGCCATATTGTATGATTAGATTTGAAATGGTAAGTATACCATCATTTTGTTAATTGAAAATTAGTCGAGTTATAAGATTTCAAATTACATTTGCCACATATTCTCCAGGGGTGCCTCGATGATTCGAGGCTGAGATTAGACCCATTGAACCTGGGCGGGTAATGCTGCCAAGGAAATGAAAAACAATTTTAACACAGCGATTAACGACCCCTTTATTCGTGATAAATAATTTATCATGAAGAAAACCATCTTATTCGCGCTTATCCTACTCGGTAACGGATTTGTCATGGCGCAAACTACCGTAAAACTTACGGTATTAAATGCTATTACGAGTGAACCAGTCTCGCATGCTTTTTTAGAATTAGCTGGCAAGCGTGTGTGCACCAATGGAAATGGAAAAGCAGCTTTTGTAGTTCGCATGCAAGGCTCGAAAAACGTGTATGTTCACTTAATCGGTTATGAAGATTTCAATGAGCAATTAGAGATAACTGGTTTAGAATTAGAAAAGACAATTCACCTCAGTCCGTTTATAGAAGAGCTCGTTACCATAGAGCTTTCAGGAATAAGAGCGAGTGAAAAAACGCCTATTCCCTACTCTAATTTAGATGCGGAGCAAATTGAAAAAACCAACGTTGGAAGAGATGTGGCTTTTACTTTAGAGCAAACACCAAGCGTTGTAGCTACCTCAGATGCTGGTGCTAGTGTAGGGTATTCGGGCATAAGAGTGCGCGGTTCTGATGCTACCAGAATTAATGTTACCGTAAACGGCATTCCTCTAAACGATCCAGAAAGTCACGGAGTATGGTGGGTCAATACACCAGATTTAATGAGCAGTACTTCAAATATGCAACTGCAGCGGGGGGTGGGGACTTCCACAAATGGCGCTGGCGCTTTTGGGGCGAGTTTGAACATGCAAACCGATGGATTTCAAGAAAAGGCCTATGGTGAAATTTTCTTAGGTGCAGGTTCATTTAATACGCAACGCTATACCGCGAACTTTGGAAGTGGACTGATCAACGATCATTTTTGGGTGGGCGGTCGCTTGTCTAAAATTAAATCTGATGGATATGTTGATCGTGCAGCTTCTGACTTAAAATCGTATTATTTAAATGCTGGGTTTAAAAATGAGAAAACTATGCTAAGGGCAGTTGTCTTCGGAGGGAACGAAGAAACATATCAAGCTTGGAATGGAATAGATTCAGCCACTTTTGTAACAAATCCAACCTTCAATTCTGCAGGTGCAAAATATGATGAGAATTGGAATACAACTGGATTCTATGATAATGAGGTAGACAACTACAGCCAAGACCATTATCAATTGCATTGGAACCAAATAATAAATGACAATTGGAATTTCAATTTGTCTTTTCATTACACCTATGGACGCGGCTACTACGAGCAGTACAAACAAGGAGAATTTATGCAAGAGTATGGGTTAACCCCTATTATAATTGGCACAGATACTATTGAAAACACAGATTTAATTCGAAGAAAATGGTTGGATAATGATTTCTATGGAACTGTTTTCAGTGTAAATTATACCAACGAAAAGCTAAATGTGATTTTGGGCGGTGGCTATAATCAATACGATGGACGACATTACGGAGAAGTGATATGGGCAAGGTTTGCGTCTGACTCTGAAATTAGGCAACGTTATTACGAATCAAATTCGGATAAATCTGATTTTAATGTCTATGCCAAAGCCGTTTATGATATCAATAGCCAATGGTCCATTTTTGGTGATCTGCAGGTAAGAAATGTGAATTACTCCTCTGGAGGATTAGATGACGGGGTGTCCTATGATTTTGAGGACAACAATTTATTTGTAAACCCTAAGGCTGGTGTGAACTGGCAGATGGCAGAAACGAAAAGAATGTACCTCAGTTATGCGGCAACAAGTCGTGAGCCGAACAGAACAGATTTGCTCTATGCAGATCCAAACAACCCTGTGGAGCACGAAGGTCTTCAAGATATCGAGCTAGGATACCAAACAGTGATGGGCAAAACAGCAATGACCGTTAATGCGTATTATATGTATTACACGAATCAATTAGTGCTGACGGGAGAGATTGATAATGTAGGTTCACCCATTCGTAAGAATGTAGGAAAAAGTTACCGAACAGGAGTAGAGCTGATTTTGAATATTGAATTAGCGACATGGGCCAGATGGAGCCCTAATGCGACATTTAGTATGAACAAAAATCAAGACTATAAAGAGGAGGGAAGCGCCGGCGTGGTAGAGTATGGCTCCACAAATATTGCGTATTCACCAAATAGTATTGCTGCTTCTAACCTTGAGTTTTACCCGGTGCAAGGCCTAACTCTTGGGCTGTTTACCAAATATGTTGGAGAGCAGCATTTGAGTAACACGGATAATGAGAGACATAAATTAGATGACTATCTTCTAAACGATATCAGGGTGGCTTACGATATTCCGGTTTCAGGATTGAAAAATCTAAATGTCTATTTCAACGTCTATAATATCTTCAATGTGAAATATGCTTCGAATGGCTATACATGGGGAGATACACCCTACTACTATGCTCAAGCAGGCACAAACTTTATGGGGGGACTCATTTTAAAGTTTTAATAATTTATCAGAGTCCCGAGCAATCGGGACTTTTTTATTTCTAGGCTTTTAAATTCCTTAAAAAGGAATTGAATTTCTTGTTAAAACATTCTTGCTTAGAAGTTACTTTTTGGGTGAGTTGCGCAAATCATTTTTTCTATTTTCACCATTCATCATAAACTACCTTTTATGAGTGGCGTTGCTTCGGTCAGTTCTCCTAAAAAATTTGGAACTATACATGTTTTCTTAACTGCCATTAGTACCATCTTAGGCGCTGTTTTGTTCCTGCGATTTGGCTGGGCTGTTGGTAATGTTGGGTTCTGGGGCACTATCGGCATTGTTTTATTGGGTCACTTGGTAACTATTCCCACTGCACTAGCATTGGCCGAAATCGCCACCAACCAAAAAGTAGAGGGTGGTGGAGAATATTACATTATCTCACGTTCATTTGGTGTCAATATAGGTGCGGCCATTGGCTTTGCTTTATATCTCTCACAAGCTATAAGTGTAGCGTTTTATATCGTTGCTTTTGGTGAAGCTTTTGGAATTGTTAAGCCATATATTCAGGAGTATTTCAATATTGGTTATATAGATAATCGATTTTTTACAGTGCCGGCACTTTTAGTGTTGATTGCAATTATATTGGCGAAAGGGGCTAATGTTGGGATGAAAGCACTGTATGTTGTTATCGCAATTCTCTTTGCGTCTTTGGCAATTTTCTTTATCGGTCATACGCCTTACAGCGAAGGTTTTACATCAGAATTTTTACAAAGGCATATAGATAGCCCGCACTCGTTTTTCTATGTCTTTGCCATCGTTTTTCCTGCATTTACAGGCATGACGGCTGGGGTTGGTTTATCTGGTGATTTAAAAGATCCGAGTAAATCGATACCTTTTGGTACGCTGCTCGCCACTTTAGTGGGAATGGGGATTTATATCATTATTGCCTTTAGAATGGCAAAGATGGCCTCTCCCAATGAGTTGGTAGATACGACCAGCTTAGTGATGAGCAAAATTGCAGCCTGGGGCCCGATTATTCCAATGGGCTTAGCGGCAGCCACTATTAGTAGTGCTATTGGCTCATTGTTGGTTGCTCCAAGAACACTTCAGGCTCTAGCTAAGGACAGAATTTTTATGGCTAAACCGATTAACAATTTTTTGACAAAAGGAGTAGGTCAGCAAAATGAGCCAAGAAATGCAACTTTGGCGACTGCAGTTTTAGCATTGGTTTTTGTCCTTATTGGTGATGTAGATTTTGTAGCAGAAATCATTTCTATGTTCTTTATGGTGACATATGGGTCGCTGTGTTTAATTTCATTTTTTCAACATTTTTCAGGAGATCCTGCTTATCGTCCGTCTTTTAGAAGTAAGTGGTATGTTTCGCTTTTAGGCGGAATTGTTTGTTTCTTTTTAATGTTCAAAATGAATGCGGTTTACGCATTTCTTGCCATTTCTATTATGGTGATTAACTATTTCGCAATCACTTTTACCAGTTCTCGAAAAGAAGGATTAGCCTTTATGGTTCAGAACGTTATCTCTCAATTTGCGCGGCGGATAATGATTTTCTTACAAAAGGCCGAAAAAGAACAAAGCACAGAAAATTGGCGCCCATCGGTTATTTGTTTATCGCAAGACTCATTTAAGAATTTATCAAATTTCAACTTGATGAAATGGATTGCCGATAAATATGGGTTTGGTACATACATCCATTTGATTGATGGCTACTTCAGTACAGAAACACAAAGCATGGCCAAGAAAGACCTGAGGCGCCTCATTAAGATGACAAATGTTGCCAATTCGAATTTTTATGTAGACACCTTAATAAGCCCTTCTTTTACGTCTGCTATAGCTCAAATTGTCCAGCTGCCTGGAATTTCAGGTCAGGATAACAACATGATTTTATTCGACTATGTTGAGGGTGATGAAGCCGGGTTGAGTCAAATTTTAGAAAATTATGGATTGCTCAAAGCGGCCAATTTTGACACCTGTATTTTGAAAATAGCAGAGCGAGACTTTGGTTTTCAAAAAGATATCCATATTTGGATGTCTCCATACGATTTGGAAAACGCCAACTTGACCGTGATACTGGGTTACATTTTACTCGGTCACAACGATTGGAAAAATGGTCAGATAAAAGTGTTTGCAGCTTTCCCGGAAGATGAATTAATGGCACAAAAGGCAGAGCTCGATAAACTGATTGTTTCGGGTAGATTACCTGTGTCTAAAAACAACTTATTAGTATATCCAGTAGATGACGAAGTTTCTAAAAAAGACTTGGTAAATAAACATTCTGCAGAAGCTGATCTTGTGATTATGGGAATTGGCGAGAACCATTTGAAACAAACGAACACGGATGCCTTTACAGGATATGAAGGTGTTGGAAATATATTGTTCGCCCATAGCAATCGTGCTAAAAAATCTTTGAGCTAAAACCTGATGTCAAAACAAGTAAGAGCAAAAAAACATCTCGGTCAACATTTCTTAAAAGATGAGTTGATTGCTGAGAAAATAGCAGACAGCATTGGGGATGTGCCATGCAAGTACATTCTTGAAATTGGTCCAGGTATGGGAGTAATGACAAAATACCTGCTCGAAAAGAAGTTTGAAACCTTCGTGATTGAATTAGATCTAGAATCGGTTGGGTATTTGTCAATTAATTATTCAAAACTCAAGAACCACATCATTGGTGGAGACTTTTTAAAATGGGATGCTAGCGAAGTATTTGGTAAAGAAGAATATGCTTTGATTGGAAATTTCCCGTACAATATATCCTCTCAGATTGTTTTTAAAACACTTGAGCAAAGAGACAAGATTCCGGTTTTTGCGGGTATGTTTCAAAAAGAGGTAGCCGAACGTATTTGTGCCAAAGAAGGGTCTAAAGTATATGGCATCTTAAGCGTGTTGTGCCAAGCTTTTTATGATGTAGAATACCTCTTTACAGTAGATGAGAGTGTTTTCGTGCCTCCACCAAAAGTAAAGTCTGGGGTAATGCGTATGGTTCGTAAAGAGAATTTCGAATTGGGTTGCAGCCCTTCTAGATTAAAAGATATTGTAAAAGGTGCATTTAATCAAAGGCGGAAAACATTGAGAAATGCGCTGAAAAGATTTAATTTGCCCGCGGAAGTTACCGAACAATGGTGGGCTTCTAAGCGAGCAGAGCAGCTGACTTGGCAGGAATTTGTAGAACTGACAAATTGGGTAGAGAAACATGAGCTTTAAATTAACCTCAAAATATCTAGAAGAATTAAAAGATAAGCTAGAAGTAGGCTCTGTTGTTGATGTGGTTGAAAACCTGCAAGAGCTTCATCCAGCTGATGTTGCCGAAATTCTTGATGAACTTAAAATCAATAATGTTCAGTCTATACTTGCTGAGTATAGAGAAGAAGAACGAGCAGATATTTTAGTTGAACTCGATGAAGATGTCCGGGCTAAAGTCCTTGATGAAACAACGGGAAAGGATATTGCAGAGACGCTTGTAGATAACCTTGAAAGTGACGATGCGGCTGATATTATTGGTGAGCTTGACGAACAAAAAAAGCGCGAGGTTTTTACTCATATTGAAGACCGAGAGCAAGCCCAAGAAATTGCATCGCTTTTAACGCATGCTGAAGATACTGCAGGTGCCTTGATGGCCACTGAGCTGATCCAAGTCAATGAAAATTGGATGGTGCTAACGTGCGTCAAAGAAATGCGCAAACAAGCCGAGGATGTTGACAAAGTTCATGCAGTGTATGTTGTGGATGATGAGGGCATTCTTTTGGGTTCTCTTTCTTTAAAGAAGTTATTGACCACCTCTACCAAGACCCCTATTAGAGATATTTACGAGAAAAAAATCCAGTCTGTCAAAACAACAACTCCAGACGAGGAAGTCGCAATACTAATGAGTAAGTACGATTTGTTTGTTATCCCTGTTGTAGATGATTTGGGAGCGCTCTGCGGCAGAATTACTTTGGATGATGTAGTTGACATTATTCGTGAAGAAGCAGATAGAGATTATCAATTGGCATCGGGTATTACCGAAGATGTTGAAGCTGCAGATAAATTGATTCCGCAAACACGAGCGCGTCTGCCATGGTTGGTTATCGGCCTTTTTGGCGGTCTTATTGCAGCTACTGTTATTAGTACAAACGAGAACAAAATTGCCTTTATACCGCAATTGGCATTTTTTATGCCTTTAATTGCTGCTATGGGCGGAAACGTGGGTGTGCAATCTTCTGCGATTATTGTACAAGCCTTGGCCAATCAAACATTCAGTGGCACTATTTTAGACAAGCTTGTCAAGGAGCTTTTAATTGGCTTGATCAATGGATTGATTTGTTCTACTATCTTATTTGGAGCGAGTAACCTTTTGGGTTACAGCTCTAAATTGGCAACAACCGTGAGTATTGCATTGTTTTGTGTTATAATTTTTGCTTCGTTGTTTGGCACTTTTATTCCTCTAGTTCTGAACCGATTTAAAATAGATCCCGCTGTCGCAACTGGGCCATTTATTACGACCATCAATGATATCTTGGGCTTATCAATTTATTTTTACATTGGTAAGATTGTCTTCGGATTTTAATAATTGAACTATGAAAAATTTTATTTTTCTCATTGTGGCGCTGTTCTCATTTTCAATGTACGGACAGACTTTAGACTCTTTGCAGCAACTAAACAGCAAGCAAGGAGCGCCCTTAAATTCTGATAGGCCAGGTGCTACTTATAGTGCTTATACAGTGGGTAGAGGTGCTTTGATGACGCAGTTCGGATTAGATGTCGGTGGGCATAGATTGTATCAATGGGATGTGAACAGCTCTTCCGTAAAAGGAGCTGTTGACTTACGTTATGGAATCGGTGATGATTTAGAAATAGGCTCTTTTATTTCTAGAACATCTAACAATATAAATACAGATTTAATTGAAGATACAAAGCGGAACAATAGCTCTTACAGCTTAAATATTCGGTACAATGCTTTGAGTAATAAAGTAACCAGTCTCGGCTTTTTGGGAGATGTTGCTTACGGTCATGACAGACAAAACAACTTCATGACGTATTCAGCGAAAGCGCTCTATGCGATGTCTTTGAACAACGTAATCAGCCTCAGTTCTAACCTTGGTTATAACTTTAGTGAAGGAACAAGTTGGGCAAACTACACCCTTAATCTAGGGTTTGGTTTATACGATGACTTTGGCTTTTTTGTTGAGAGCTTTGGTGATTTTGGAGGAGGAACAGATGACTTCTATATTGATGGTGGAATTTGGTACCTCATTGGACCAAATGTGCAATTGGATATGCTTTTCACAAGGGGTTTCAATAACAATGTTCAAGACCTTATTGGAGCGGTTGGTGTTACCTGGAGATTAATTGAGCCCGAGTAATGCGCAAAATTCTGTTTCTTGATTCTGTTCACCCCTATGTTGAAAAAGAGCTAATAAATTCGGGCTTTGAAGTTCAACACGATTATTCTTCATCTCGCGAAGAAATAGCTAAAAGACTTTCTGAATATTATGGGCTTATCATTAGAAGCCGTTTCAAAATCAATAAAGAATTTCTAAGTCATTCAGATACCTTAAAATTTATTGGGCGCTATGGGGCTGGTCTCGAAAACATAGATACGGAGTTTGCCGAATCGTTGAATATAAAGTGTATTCGAGTGCCGGAAGGAAACCGAGATGCCGTTGGAGAGCAGGCTATTGGCATGCTCTTAATGTTGCTAAATAATTTAAAAAGAGCAGATGCTGAGGTTCGAAAAGGTGTTTGGAGACGCGAAGAAAACCGAGGCTATGAAATAAAAGGTAAAACTTTAGGCATACTTGGATATGGATATATGGGCAGCGCAATGCACGAAAAACTTAAAGGTTTTGGGTGCAATGTTCTAGTCTATGATAAATATCTAGAGATTAAAGATAAAAATGTAAAGCAGGTTGAACTTAAAGTTTTATTTAAAGAAGCGGATATTATTTCTGTACATATTCCATACACTGAGGAGAACTTATTTTGGCTAGACAAAGCGTTTTGGTCACAGTTTCAAAAACCGATTTATGTTATAAATACAGCACGTGGAGATGTTCTTCGTATTGCTGATTTATTGGATGCGATAGATGATGGTAAAGTTCTTGGCGCTTGTTTAGACGTTTTAGAATTCGAGAAATCGTCTTTTGAAAATTTGAATAGCGAAGATAAAATGCCAGCTGATTTTGTGAGACTAGTACATTCAGATAAAGTGATTTTATCGCCACATATTGCAGGTTGGACATTTGAGAGTTACGATAAACTGGCACAGACGATGATTTCAAAAATATTGGCGCTGGGATAATATTCAAATCTTTATGTCACTTCGTGCCACCTTCCCTTATCCAAGGTGAAGAGCTGTTAAAGTGTATGTTTTTTTTAGTTGTTACTTACTCGAATTCCTCAAAAGCTCCCCTCATTTTTTTAAGGAGGGGTCCCGCGCTAAAGCGTGATGGGGTAATTTGTAAATTCAAATAGACTTGTTTAATATTTCCAAAAACGCAGCTTCACTAATTTCTTCCGCACCAAGAGTTTTTAAATGTGGGTTTACAGCTTGGCAGTCCAAAAAATCAAACCCTTTTGCCGTTAGTTTTTTAGCAAGATGAATAAAGCACACCTTAGATGTATTCGTCTCAGAGCTAAACATAGATTCTCCAAAAAACACCTTTCCGATTTCAATACCATAAAGACCACCAACAAGCTCATTTTTGTCATTCCAAGCCTCTATACTTTTTGCAAAACCCATTGCATGTAATTCAGAATAAGTGGATTTAAAATCATCTGTAATCCATGTTTCGCCATCGTGTTTTCTTTTTATGGTTCCACACTTTTCAATGACGTCTTCAAAAGCCTTGTTTTCTGTAATTCTGTATCTATTCTGATTGAGAACATTACGCATGCTCTTTGTCACTTTTACCTTTTCGGGAAAGAGCACCATACGTGGATTTGGTGAAAACCAGTAAAAATATTTCTCGTCTTGATGCCAAGGAAATAAACCCACCGGGTATGCTTGAAGCACTAGTTCTGGGGAAAGATTAATAGAAATAGCTTTTAGGTCTTCAGGAAGCTCTGAATGTTTAGTAACATTGAAAAGGGTATTCTTTTGTAAATCCACTAAAACAGAATTAAGCTACTTAGGAATATTAGCATACCCACAAGCATGATAAGAAGCGTATAAGGTAAAATCTCTTTTGCTTTTAACCCGGTTATTCCAAGAAGTGGAAGTGCCCAAAAAGGTTGCAGCATGTTTGTCAATTGGTCTCCATAGGCCATGGCCATAATGGCTTTCCCTAAAGGGATGTTTAACTCGGTTGCCGTTTGAATGATGATCGGCCCTTGCACCGCCCACTGGCCACCACCGCTAGGAATAAAAATATTAATGAGCCCAGCGGAGAAAAATGTAATGATTGGAAAACTTGTTGCATTTGAATTAGAAGCTAAAAATTCGGCCATCATGTTGATAAGGCCAGAATCTTTCATGACACCCATAATACCGAAGTAGAGAGGAAATTGAATGAGTATTCCAGCGGCACCGCCAATGGCATCATCAACAGCAGAAAGGAATGTACGTATGTTTTTGTGCATGAATAATGCTCCGCCAAGCAAGCAAAGGTTAATGAAATTTGGCGTAAGAAAAGAAAGTCCACCTCCGGGATTGTTGAT